>ERZ1292625.544-Hain-H41-01um-R1-544-length-55828-cov-27_pt1 | contig 55828 bp, 73 predicted proteins | sample MGYA00564400_ERZ1292625 | MGnify/ENA primary metagenome ERZ1292625 (study PRJEB36523, sample SAMEA6512639) | groundwater metagenome | collected 2019-01-08 | study: AquaDiva: Metagenomics assemblies of 32 groundwater samples | reverse complement strand
TCAAGATGAGCATCATTCAAGAAGCCCCGCACTTTAGTGCGGGGAGAACGTCACACATAATTCTGGCTTTGTCGTTCTAACTCCTTCTCCATATTGATTTGTCACGTGACATTTAGCAAAAATGCCTCCAAAATGTTTCTCTACCCAATTTATTGTATCATCTTTGATAAATGAAGGGCGAGAAGTAACAACATGGGCTTCATGCCCAGTATTTTTTAAGGAAACTAAAGGCCAAAAAGCTTCAATATACGGCCTTAACGTTTTAGCTTCGCTCGAGATAAAAGAATGAATATGCCCCTTTATATTTTCAGGGTGAACTTTCCAAACTCTCTCTAGTCGCATGCTATGTATCTCTTCATAAGCTCTTGTAGTCCCATAAACTTCATTCAAGTGTGGAATAAGTGCGCCTGTGAAATTAGCCAAAACATCATCAACATCTACTCCAATTATCATAAAAACAAGCTCAAAAGAAGGTATTTAGATTTTATTATTTACTAACCTTATTTACAACCCTAATCAACTTCTTAAGATAAATTTCCGCAGCTTCTTTAGTATGTGCTTCAACATTCAATCTAACAACTTTCTCGGTTTCGCTGATGCGAACACTAAACCAATAATCTGGAAACTCAATCGACAGCCCATCAATATGTTCAATCACTCTTGGAGATTCAAGCTTGTAAAATTTCTCAATATCTTCCAAAAGACTAGAAGTATCTTTAATTTTCAAATTATATTCCTCAAGTTTATGATACTTAGTCGCCTGTAGAACAAGCTGTGACATCTTTTTATTAGCTTTTTTGTATATCTGACACATCAATAAAGCAGAAATAATTCCAGAGTCAGAATAGAAATTATCTTTGTAGAAAAAATGTCCAGTATTTTCTGCACCAAATATCGCTTTTTCTTGGCGCATTCTAGCCCCAATCAAAGTATGCCCCACTCGTTCTTTTATGGGCACTCCAGAGCTATTCTTCACGATATCTACGAGATTATGACTGCAAGTTGAGCTATAAACAATTCTTCCCTTATTCTTTTTAAGTAGATGTCTAGCTAAAAGTGCACCAGTAATTGAGCCCTCAATCGGCTCCCCTCGTTCATCAACAAAAGCCGCTCTATCTGCATCCCCATCAAAGGCAATTCCAAAGTCAGCCTTTCTCCTAACGACCTCGCTACCAAGTTGCCTCAAGTTTTCGTATACCGCAGTATTCGGCTCATGATTCGGAAAATTTCCATCCAACTCGCCATTTATCTTCCAGACTTTCATACCAAGATTATTAAAAATCAAATCTGAAGACCAAGAGCCCATTCCATTTCCAGAATCAATAACAATCTTAAGCCCCTCAATAGATTCTTTCTTAAAAGACATAACATGTTTTACATATTGTCTAGCCAAATCAAGCTGGCGATATGAACCGATATTTTTACTTATAGCAAGAGTTTTATTTTCTCCAACCATTTTTTCTATCCTCAATAGTCCATTTTCCCTACCGATAACTTCTGCATCTTTATAACAAATATAAAATCCATTCCATTCTTTAGGATTATGCGAAGCAGTAACCATAATCCCAGGAACTTTCAAATACCCGGTTGCAAAATACAAGCAAGGCGTATCAACCACTCCCAAATCTAAAACTCCAATGCCGCTATCACGTAGCCCCTGAATTAAAGCCTCCGTCAAAACTGGCGAAGAGAGCCTCATATCTCTTGCAACAACAATCTCTCGAGATTTAAAGAAAAGTCCGCAAGCCTTACCAATTCTATAAGCAAAGGCATCGCTTAAGTCTAAGCCATAAACGCCCCTTATATCATACTTATTAAAAACACTCATTTTCCAAACCTTCCCTTTGATAATAAAAATAATCCTGCATCAATGAGGTCATTTTGCGCTTTCCTAACGTCAAATCTATGAAAATTAGGTTGCCATTCTTTACCCAATAAATCGCTAACTACAAAAGCAGAAGCAATCTTAACCTTTCTATATCCTGCAACTGCAAATAAAGCAGAAGCTTCCATTTCAACAGTAGCAATGCCTTCATTAGCATACCTTTTAACTTCGGCTTTTGTTTCTCTATAAGGGGCATCAATAGTCCAAGTAGCTCCTCTTTCAAAATTAATTCTTTTATTTTTTAAAACTCTCTCCAATTTTTCGGTAAAATCTTTATTTGGATAAGAGTAATCTCCATTAGACAAATAATGATGACTTGTACCTTCATCCCTTAAAGCCTTGTCACATAAAAATATTCCTTCATGCTGAAGTCCGCCGGCTGTTCCAATATTAACAAATTCCTTTCCGCCTAATGCAATAAGTTCTTCAAATACAGCAACAGCATTAGGTGCACCTATTCCAGTCATTTTTACAAATCCGATATTTTTAAAAACATAAATGTCAAGCAAAGAGTAAAGCTTAATCTTTTTAGGTTTATATTTTCTAATAAAATAATTTTTTGCCTTTGTTTGATAAGTAATAATATATTTTTGCGGAAGTCTATGTTTCCACTTCCCATATTTAATAAAATCAGATGGATGAAATAAAGCTTCCTGTAAATGTTTGTCTTTGAATTTAGGATATTCCATTAAATCACCTCAAAAATAATATATAATGGATTATATAAACTCTCATAGCCCAATCAATAAATATGCTAAAATATCATTTAAACGAAAAGATTTTTCTTAGAACTGCAGGCATTTTTTATATTATTCTAGGAATAACAGCCTTCTTCAACTCCTATGTAATAAACAATCCAGATCAAATATATTGGTTTTGCTATGTTAGCTTATTTATAATCGGAATCGGTCTTTTATTAAAGGACGGCAATGTAATTGCTTCTCAAGTTAACATTCTTGCCGTAGGAATTATATTCTGGTGCATTGATTTCTTTCACTATCTAATAACCGGATTGCCTTTATGGGGGATCACAGATTATTTCTTCGTAGAATCAAACTTTCTTGTTAAGATAGTCACTTTACAGCATGTTTACACATTACCTCTTACTATTTATGCACTTTCCATAATCAAGATAACAAGAAAAGACTTATGGAAAATAAGTTTAATTCAGGCACTAATAATCTTCATAATTGTATCTCTCTTCACAGAAGCCAGCAGCAACATTAACTGCATATTCTCTTCTTGCCTTAGCCTATTTGATCTTGAACCATATTATCCTTGGGCTTGGCTCATGTTGGTTGCAACAATGATATTAATAACAAATGCGATAATAACCCATCTGTTTTTTATGAAAACTAAAAAATCAGCAAAGTAATTAAAAGCCCATATCTAAACCATAAGTGAACAAATATATTTTTCTACTAGTAGCGATAATCTTAATTGTCATTGGGTGGTATTTCTTATCTCCCTTATTTATAGATGATAAAGTTAATGAAAATCTCCCTATTGATAGCAATTCTCCCGAAATATTTGAAGAAATCTCTTCAGCTAATTTTCAAGATGCAGATTCTTACCATAAAACTTCAGGTGAAGTGAAAATAGTTCAATCGGAAAATAAAAAATACCTTCGCTTTGAAAACTTTGAAGCTACAAATGGCCCCGATTTGAAAGTCTATTTATCAAAAGACCTTCAAGCAAGCGAGTTCATTAGCCTTGGCGACTTAAAAGGAAATATCGGAAATCAAAATTATGAACTTCCCGCAGATTTTAACCAAGATGATTATCCTTATGTATTAATTTGGTGTGAGCAATTCAGCGTGCTTTTCGGTTCAGCGCAATTATCCTAAAATTTCTAAAACTAATTAATTACTTTCCCATTTCTAATAACAATCATCTGTCTCTTTCTTAACTCTTTAAAGAAAGGATCTGGCGGAACAACGCCCTCTGGGGCAAAGCTTCCTTTCATATCAATTCTCCCATCTTTTATCATCTGAGCCATGACGCTGACAGTCATCCCAGTATCAATATTGCACCCAGCATCTTCCCAGCCGGGCAACGTAGGAACTATACAACGCATCTTAATCTTCTTCTTTATGCTTCCCTTCTTACCATAAACATCAACCCATAAATCCTCATTCTCTCTATATCCTTTAGGAATCTCAAGTCCTTTCAAAACTTCAGTTAAAACTTTAACCGGAACAACCTTTTGACCATCAACCATTATAGGCTCTTTATTACCAAATCCAAGCTGTATCAGCATAGATATTACGTTAAAAGAATGTGGAGGAAATTCAGCGTAAAATCTAACATTCTTTAATCCCTTAGATTTAAAATAATTGTAAAAAGTATAAGTCTCTGGATGTCGAACAAAAAATTCCTCTTGTTCTCCAACAAAATCATCATGATTCATCTTCACAGAACTCATAGGCAAAACTTTTTTCCATTTACCATTTTCAATATTAGTTGCGGGATCAGTAAACTCCTCGATTATACTTTGCATTGAGAAAGGCACGACAAATTTCTTTATATTAGAATTCCAAGCAAATCCAACTTCAACACTATCTATCTTATCAAAATCTTCTGTAGCGTGTCTAAGCATAACATTACCAATTCCAGGAACAGAGCCACAGCCAGTAATATGAATAAGGTTTTTGCCCTTCAAAGCTCTATGCATCGCAAACTGCTGTTTTGTCATAGGTATTTCCGAGCCAAGATCCAAAGAATGCGCTCCAGCGCTAGTGCAAGCCTTCAGAGCATTCAAGTTCCAATCCCCTTCAGCACAATTAATAACAATTTTAGCGCCAGACTTTTTTATTACGCTAGTAGTTTCGCTAATGTTTCGCAAATCAACATGCTCAAATCCAGTTTTTTTATAATGCCTCATTAGCCAATCAACTCTAGATTTATCTCGCCCACAAAGCAGAACCGAATATCCAGATTCAAGCAAATCCCTAGAAGCTATCTTTCCCTGTAGTCCAGTAGCCCCTAAAACTGCAAAATCATACCTCATTTAATAAAACACATCTTTTCTAATATATATGATAAGAAGAGTTTAAAAATTCTGCTACTATAAGGGTAAATGAAGCATGAGGTGTTTTGGAAGAACCCAGGATATAAAGCCAATCCTGAATTAAAAAAAGACATTGAATGCGACTATCTTATCGTCGGTGGTGGAATAACTGGTGTCGCCACAGCATACTTTCTTTCAAAGATGGGTGCTAAAAATATAATATTAATAGAAAAAAATACAATTGCTTCGGGTGCAACGGGAATGGCTGCAGGAAGTATTGTCCTTAAAGGAGAACTCGATTTAAAAGATATTCTTCATATCTATGGAAGAGAAAGAGGTTTGCGCTACTGGAAACTAAATGAAGAAGGTCTCGAATTAATGAAAAAAATTATCAAAAAGGAAAAGATAAACTGCGATTATGAGGCAGAAGACACTATTTATGGCTCTGCACGTAAGGACCTAAATGCAGACGTTTTATCAGAATATATCGTCGAGAAAGACATCGAGCCCATGAGCCAGTTAATCGTAGGAAGGGAGTTAAAAAAAGAGATCAATACTCCTCTTTTCAAATATGCATTATATTCAAAAGACCAAGGAATTTCAGTCAATCCATTAAAATTCACACAAAATCTTTCACAAAAATTAAAAAAAGAGAGTGTTAAAGTTTATGAAAACACTCCTCTTCTTAGCCTAGAAAAAAATAAGGCAACAACTCCAAAAGCATTAATAAATTTTAAAGAAGTTATTTTAGCTACAGACTCTTCATTGAGAAGCAATAAAATAAAAAAAATAACCTCAACAATAATTATCACCAATCCCCTTACAAAAGAGCAACTGAAAAACATCAGCATGGTCCCGAAAAAAATAATTTGGGATTCAAAAATTATCTATCACTATTTAAAAATAACTAAAGACAATAGAATATTACTTGGATACGGAGACAAGCGCGTACATAAAAAACATACAAAAATAGACCCGCATAAACCGCACATTATTAGAATAAAGAAATTCCTAAAAAAGCTTTTTCCACAGCTTAAAACTGATATAGAATATGCTTGGTCAGGATGTTTTGGAATTACGGATAATAAGATACCTCTCATCGAACGTAATCAGAACCATATTATGATAGGCGGAGCAGCCTCTCAAGTAATGTGCGTAATGGCCTCTAAGTATCTAGCTGAAAAGCTCACAAACCGCAAATCCAAGATGGAAGAATTCTTTGAAGTTAAATAATTGAATTTCTCATCCTAACTATCCAAGAATTCTTTTCTCCAGGATTCAGGGGATCACATTTATCAGCGAGGTATTTTGACTTATGAATTTCTTCGGTCACAATTCTAACGCTTCCTGCGTATATCTCACTAGGAGAGTATTTATTCAGAGAGTCAATTACACCTAAAAGAGATTCTCCAGTATTAATAGTTCCTTCAACAACAAAGATTTTTTTACCTCTAACTAATTCTTCAATCCCCTTATTATCCATAAATTTTCCAACCCAAGGCTCCGAGTCAGATAATCTAACTCTAGAATATCTTACTGGTAAAATAGGGGGATTGCCCAAAACATTAGAAGCAAGAAATGCCGGTTCAATCCCTTCAGACATAACTGGGACAATTGTGTCAATATTCAAATCAGAAAGTTCAAAGGCTTTTTTACCAAATCTATTAATTTCCACATCCTCTTGTTCTAAATGGGACCTATTAGCTTCCAAATTAGGATCAATAACTAATAAAATTTCACGACATTCAATAATCCTCTCTCTAAATGGCCCTATTCTTTTACCTAGTCCAGTATAATAGGCAGAGATATAATCTTCCCCTATTTCGCATAAAGAACCAAATGCCCCTCTAGATATCTTATCAGGCCTCGCATCTTCATTATTTATCTGACGAACAACAGAATCAAAACAAACCTGGATAATCCTCAAAAGATCTGTTTTAAATTCTATCGGGTTATTTGTTCTCGTTATATTCTGCCAAGTGTCAGAAATAAATCTCCCTCTACCATAATAATTTTTTGTTGGGGGCCCATAATCCAGTCTATCAACTAAGGGGAGATCTTTCAATTTTTCCATAAAATTTTTTATAAAAGATATTATATAAACCTATCAATAGAAAATTACAAAGATCTTTTAGTCATCTTTCTTGAGATTACAGTAAAGACGAAAAGCACAACGATACTTCCAACAAGAATGAATATCTGTTCACTCAAACTAGCAAGAGGAGAGCCAAACAAAATGACCTTTCTCAAAAGAACATCTGTAAGATAAAATGGATTATATATAGCTAGATATTTCAAACTACTATTTATTATTTCAGTAGGAAGTATAACATTAGAAAAGAAAATAAGCAACGAAGATATTGAAATTGAAGCCAAAACCGTAGTCTCGTCAGACTTGAAAATGTATCCGACAATCATTCCAATAAAAATAAATGAAGAAGCAGCCAGAAATAGAACAAGCAGAAGTTGCCCAACTACGCCAGATATTGAAATTGAAGTCAAGTAAACTGTCCCTGAAAATAGAACAAGCAATTGCAAACCAATAACAAGCAAGCAAGTAACATAAGTTCCAAGTACAAAAGAAAAGTCAGATGTCGGCGTCATGAAATTTCTAAAATGAGATTTAGCCTTTCTTTCAGCGAATACCATGCTCGAAGATAATACCATACTCGAAAGCAAAGTTATAAGCGCAACAAGAGTAGGGAAAAGATATTTCCAGTTGGTTGAGTCTTTAGTTACCGGCTTTATTTCGGTTTTTATAGGCAAAACTATATCTTGAGCATTACTAACCGAGATAGTTGCAATTCTATCAATCAAGACATCAAGACTTTCAGAAACAGAAGCAAGTTTTTCAGATGTTTCTTTACTAGTGGCATTTATGACTCCAACATCATTTTTGACATCTCCAAGTTCAGCCAACTTTGCTCTGACCGAAGCAATATCTGCATCCAAAGCACTAGAAGAATTATCTCCTAGAGTATCCTCTATTTCAGATAAGCTAGAATTGATTGAAGATTGTATAGAACTTACATCAACATAAACGCCCTTGCTACGAGAATAAATATTATCCACATTAGATATAGAAGAATCCACCTCTGTTTTGCTTAACGGCAAAGCCAACCTTGCTTCTTGAATTGCATCAAGTAAAGATTGAGCCATTACGACTCCAAGTTCAGAACCCTTAACTGAAATTCTCAAGTTTATCTCGTTAATTATTGTATAGGCTAAATTTATTCTTGAATTATCCGCGTAAATAACAATAGATTCGCTATTTCCAGACACAGATAAATCGCCCGGAAAGATAACACAGGCATGAATAGCTGCTTCTTTAACTGCATTAACACATTCCTCTTCTGAATTTAGTTTTTCAGATACAAATTGCTTACTTCCCAAATCCGAAATTATTGTTTCTGAAAGTTCATTATAACTACCAGAATAAACTCCCAGCTTCAAATTATGCAATGAGTCCGAGCTAAATGCAGTTCCAACAAGAAAAACAATGAGAATAGGAGCTAGTAAAATTAAAGATGTAGAAAGCTTTGAGCGAGAGATAACTCTAATATTTTTACTAATTATGGTCATCAAACTCTTCATATTTTCACCTCTTTCCTATTCAATTTTTTCTCTCCTGAGAAAAAATCTTATTGAAAACATCATCAAGTTCCTTTGAGTCATATTTATTCTTTATTTCAGAAGGAGTTCCGGACTCAACGATACTTTTATCGAAAAGTATAGCAATCTTATCACACACCTTATCCATCTCGCCTAGAAGTTGTGTTGTTAATATTATCGTAGTCCCTTGGCGATTAATTTTCCTTATCAAATCAAGCATATGGCTACGTAGCAATGGGTCAAGATCTGCTGTTGGTTCATCCATAATCAAAATCTTCGGATTATGTATCCAAGAAATTGCAACATCAAGCCTCTTCTTCATCCCCATTGATAAGTTTCTAGCAAGTGTATTTTTAGCGTTTTCTAGACCAACAATTTTAAGAATTTCATCTATTCTTTCCCCAAGCTCTTTTCTTGGAACGTGATGAAGTCTTCCAAAATGAAAAATATTCTCGTATACAGTAAGCTGGTCATGAAAAGAACCATCTTCAGTTGCAAATCCAAAAAGGTTCTTTATATTCCCAATATCTTTTGATATACTTCTTTTAGAATAACTAACCTGCCCAGAAGTAGGCTTATAAAAATCAACAATCAACTTCAAAATAGTTGTCTTCCCCTCTCCAGAAGCCCCGATTATTCCGGTAATTTTTCCTTCGGGAATTGAAAGATTTATAGAGTCTAATATAACCTTCTTACCAAATGTCTTATTTACATTATTAAAAGAAATAAGCTCATCATCCATAAAGACAAGAAGACTCTCCTGTTTTTAAATATAGCGAAGCTTAATTATTAAATATCATATTGAAACAACATTCTCGGGTTTACCGCGAGAATAAGCCTTAATATTCAATATAGTAGTATCAAGAATGCGTTGAATTGCTTCCTTTGTCTCAAAAGCACAATGCGGAGTCACAATAACATTATATTTATGGAGTCTTTCCAATAAAACCCTCGTCTCTGCATTCACATTTCTACTTTTCCTTCTATGTTCCTCCAAAGATTCCTCGCCTTCAATAACATCCAAGGCAGCTCCAGCAATAATCTTTTCCTTAAGCCCATAAAGTAAGGCTTTAGTATCAATAAGTTCACCTCTAGCAGTGTTTATCAAATAACTTCCTCTCTTCATTTTCTTTATAGCTTTAATATCAATAATATTTTTAGTTTCCCTAGTTAATGGAACATGCAAACTTAAAATATCTGATTTTTCCAATATTTCATTTAATGAAACATATCTAAAACCCAATTTATTCTCAAGTGTCCTATCTTTAGTTCTTGTAAAAACCAAGACATGCATACCAAAAGCTCTCGCCATATTAACCACATGCATTCCTATATGTCCTGCACCAATAACGCCCAAAGTCTTACCTTTCAAATCAAAACCCATAAGCCCATGCGTATCAAAGTTACTCTTCCTCGTACTCTCAACAGCCAGATTCAGCTTTCTAGATAAGGTTAGCATAAGACCAAATGTATGCTCCGCAACAGTATTCTCTCCATAAGAAGGAACGTTGCTTATAATAATCCCCCTTTTCCTACAAGCCTCAAAATCTATATGATTAAATCCAGTTGACATTGTAGTAATAAATTTCAAATTAGGCATTGTATCAAGAACCTTCTCACCTATAGAACTATGAATAAATATTCCCAAGAAATCAATCTCTTTAATTTTAGAAGAAGACCCTAACTTATCTTTCGAAAAACGTAAATCAAATTCCTTAAGTTTGGGTTTAAGATAATCAATTTCCCAGTCTTCCAACTCATAGATAAAACCCCTCTTCATAGCTGCAAAAGGCAACAGACATATTTAAGCATTGACTAGAAATACAATATTTAGTAGTAATTATATAGTTACACAAAAGAAAGATTTAAATACCATTTATTATGTAATTTTATAATGATAACAAATAAGAATAAATTATCTTTAAGCTTTTTAGCGATTTTATCAGTAATTATTATAGCAGGAATAGCCTCTTCATTGATAATTCTAGATGCGGGATTGCTTGATTTTAGTCAAGAGAATGAACCAACTGAAACTCTTGGAAATATAGCAAGACCAGTTGCCCTTACACAACAAGATGGTTCTGTTCAAGAATCAACTTCAAGCACAATAACTTGCCCAGCAATAAGTTCCATAAATGGACATTCAGATGTCAGAGTAAAAAATGTGGTAGTTAAGAGAGTCCGCGCGGGAGGCATAGCTAGCGCAGCTTTATTTTCAAAGAATCTAAAAGGCATAGTTGCTTGGCAAATCTATGGCGGTTGCGGCGACGACAGAATTCGTATAAGAGCTTCCGCAGGAGACTCATATAATAATAACACATCGATATCAATATTTGATCAAGTTGGTGAAGTAAGAAGCGGAGACTCATGTAAAAGCATACCACAAGCAGAAATACCAATTAATGTATTAGAGAAAATAGTCCCTCTTGGAATATCAACAAACGGCAATAACTGGGTTTCATTAGCCGCCTACGCTAGAGGAGACGCAGAAACACACAATGCAGAATTCTATTCATGTATCTATACATCATGTGACTATGATTCAGATGGCTTAACCTCTCAAAGTTGTGGAGGATCTGATGCAGATGACTTTATCCCACAACTAGACACAACAGCCTCAGGAAGAATAACCAATCTTATCTTAACATCAAGCACGACAAGCTCGCTATCTTGGTCTTGGACAAATCCTACTGATTCAGATTTCTCAAAGGTTCTAATTTCAATTGATGGACAAAATATTGCGAATAGCTCAAGCACAAGCTATACTGCAACAAACCTTCAACCAGGAAGAAGCTATCAAATTTCTATAAGAACTCAAGACACTACGGGCAATATAAATCAAAATGCAGTAACAAGAGTCGATGCAACGAATTTTCCATCAAGCGGAGACACAACACCCCCAATAATCACAGGAATAACAACTAATCCTTCTAGCCCATTTATTAATAAGGGTTCACAACAAAACGTTCTTGTTAGTTTCACAAGTAACGAGTATCCTATTTCAGTTAGTTTCCAAATATTAAATTCTCAAGGAAATATAGTAATAACAAGAGGGCCATTCTCTCTACCATCAAGCGCTTCATTACCTTTAACTCTAGTAATCCCAGCAGATTTGCCTATCGGAATATATACAATAAGAATGAGTGCTTCAGATAACTCTGGCAATTCAGCACAATACACAGCTGGACAATTTACAGTCACCGATATAACGCCTCCAGTAACAATAACAAATCTTCAAGCACTAAATATCACAGCAAATTCAATAACTTGGACTTGGATAAATCCGACAACTCCGGACTTCTCAAAGGTAATAATCTACTTAAATGGACAAAACATAGTTAATACTTCAAGCACAAGTTATACAGCAACAAATCTTCAATCAGATAGAAGTTACACAATCACAATAAATACTCAAGATATTGTTGGCAACATAAACACAACTCCAGTTTCAAACACAGCAAGAACTCTATCAGACAACACAAATGACGACGACGATTCAAGCACAACTAAAAAGAAAAAGCATAAGGCTGAAGTCTTTGCAGATTACACACCAATAGTGCAGAATAAAACCCAAGTATTCGAAGAGCAAGAACAGCCTATAGCTTTAAAGTCAAAGAAAGAATCAAACTATTCATTCCTAATATTAATACTAGGCATCGGAATATTATTTCTTATAGTTCTGATAATTATTGCTCTATTCTTTAAAGCTTCAAGATAAAGCTTCTAATCCAGGCAACTTCTTCCCGGCAAGATAATGCACCAAAGCACCTCCAGCAAGACTAGCATGTCCAATCTTTTTCCTATCAATATTAAATCTATCAAGAGCAGTTGTTGTATGTCCTCCGCAAACTACGCTATAAGCCTTAGAATACTCCAAAGCCTTCAGTAAAACTCTCGTTCCAATGCAAAACTCATTAGTATGACACAACCCAGAAAGCCCTTTGAAGAATACAGACTTTGCCTTCAATATTTCCTTAGAGAAGAGTGCAATAGTTTCAGGCCCAATATCAAAAATCTCTTCAACAATTGGGAGATTATCAAGCCCTATATCAATTCTCTTTCCCTTTCTATAAATTCCAAAATCTTTAGGTGTAACAATTCTTTTTTCCACATTTCCAACAATTTTTCCATTCATAAGTGAATTCTTCAAAACTTTATTTTCTTTACCAAATTTAACTCCTCTTTTCATAAGGCAATAAGGTCCAAAAAGCCCATTAGCTAAAACTTTATTTTTACTCAAGGAATTAACAAGCAAAACATCATCTTCAGGCTTTGAGCCTCCCAAAACTAGCAGAGCATTATTCAAGTTCAATTTATCCGCACCTTCAAGCTCCTTTTCCATCAATCTCCCAATAAAACTTGGAACAAATTTAGGAAATGTAACTATCGAAGTTTGCTCCCGGTGAGAAACAGAGAAAGCATCATTAACATAAAAATCAATTAAGGGAACAAGATTCTTCACAAGCAAATTCCCCTTCTTATCTGGAAAAAATTCGTCTTTTATGGAACGCACGTTATCCAATAGCAAAACTTCTCCATTTTTTAAAGCAATAATTTCTCGCTTCGCCTTATCTCCAATAACATCATTTACAAATTTTAATTTAATATACTTATTTAGTAAAGAAGCATGCTGTTTTAGCGACAAATAATCCACGCTTCCAGGTCTTCCCTGATGCGCAATCAAAACAACTTTCGCCCCTTTCTTCCTTAACTCTTTAATAGTCTCTATTGCACCAAGCAACCTATCAGATAAAATGACCTTTCCATTTCTAATATCGCTATTAAAATCGACACGCACTAGAGAAACCTTGCCTTTAGCATCAACATTATCTAAAGTTTTGAATTTCATCATCTAAGCATCTGAATCACATCAACAACGCGATTAGAATATCCAAACTCATTATCATACCACGCTAAAACTTTAACAAGATTCCCATCAACCTGCGTACTAGGGGCATCAATAATCGCTGAATGTGGATTACCTACAATATCTGAAGAAACTAAAGGGTCAGTTGAATATTCAATAAAACCTTTAAAAGATTTTTTAGATGCGTTCTCAAGAGTAGCATTAACTTCATTAACGTTAGTCTTTTTTAGCACCTCGCAGGTTAAGTCAATTAAAGAGCCACAAGCGACAGGAACACGAACACTCAAGCCAGTCATCTTTCCCTTCAATTCAGGAATCGCAGCAACTACGGCCTCTGCAGCCCCAGTAGTTGTTGGAATCATATTCAATCCTGCAGCCCTCCCTCGACGAATACTATGATGCTCACTATCTAAAATTACTTGGTCATTTGTATATGCGTGAATTGTAGTAAGCATTACATACTTAATACCAAAATTATCAAGCAAAACTTTCGCAGTTACAGCCGTGCAATTAGTCGTACAAGAACCAACAGAAATAATTTTAGTATTTCTATTCAAAACGGAATCATTAACTCCCGGAACGATAGTACAATCAGGATTTCTTGCAGGTGCAGTAATTATCACTTTTTTCGCACCAGCAGAAATATGTTTCATTGCCTCGCGAGCATCAGTAAAAACGCCCGTACTTTCAATCACAACATCAACTCCCAAATCAGCCCAAGGTAATCTATATGGCTCTTTCTCATTCAAAACTTTAATTTTCTTTCCGTCAACAATCAAATAGCCCTCTTGAGAAGAAACCTTTCGTCCATATTTTCCATAAATGCTATCATATTTTAATGCATAAGCTGCGGCTTCAGAGCCATGAACATCATTTATAGCAACAACATTCAATCGTCTATCAAGACAAATCTTAAAAATCGCCCGTCCAATACGCCCAAATCCATTAATTCCTATTTTCATTTACACCTCAAAAACAATAATGTAACAATCTTTTTAAACATATTGCGCAAGATAAAAATATGGCTGATAAATTAGAAATTCTAAAAAATTCAATAAAATTTATCGAAGGAGAACTAGGGTATGGTGTTTCACTGAAAATTCTTATTACTTTTTCTTCTTCATAGAAGCGTATTCTTGAGTCCGAATTGCTAAATCTCATTAAGTTTTCAGGAACGTCTTTTGCAATTTGTTCAAGGGACTTTACGGAGAAATAAGAGGGCACCAAACTAACGAATATTCATTATTAATTTATAGTTATGGTTCTGATAATTCCCTAAATGTGGTGGCCTCATTAGCAGAAACGTGCGGACACTCTGGATGGGGGACAAATGATTTAAGTCAAGGCAATGCAAACCTAGCGGTTGCATTATTAGAGGACATTATAAAAAGTGTTACTAAAAGAGGTCTAGGAAAAATAGGCTCATTATACTATCTATCTTCTTTTAAAGAAGAAAACAGATTTGAATTAGCATGGGAAAGATACGGGACAAGATAAAATGAAACATAAAAAAAATCTATTAGCATTAGCAACAATAGCGCTATCAACAAGTTCATGCTCCAAGGTCCCCCATTTGGAAAAAATAGTAAATCTAGAAAATGTAATTAAATTTTATGAACCTGCTAACGATAAAGTTCCAGAAAATATAATGCTCTGGCATCTTGAAAGAGCCCATGAACTAGTTGAATATTCTTTAGAATACGACATTTCTGCAATAAACATTTCAGAAGAAAAAGCCTTAGAAACCAGATGGGGAGTATGTCGCCATTACGCAGATTTAACTAAAAAAAATATATGACCAATTCATTGAAAAAGATGGTTATCCTGAACTAAAAGAGAATGTGAGAGCAGTTACAGGAATGTATTCTTCAGGGGAATCTGAATGGACTTATCATCGCTGGCTTATGGTGAAAGCTTATGGAAAAGATTTAATTTACGAAACGACTTGGGACAAATGGGATAATAACGGCAACTTAATAGAAATGCCCAATCCATTTAACGCAAATAGGGAAGACTACCTCATTCTTGAGAACTAAGCAGAGTAAAGATACAGAATAAAATGAAAAGTAATGCTTAAATACTGATTCTCACTATAATAATTATCAAATCCCCGGTATGGCTGTAAGGTAATACCGGGCTTACTATTTTTATGAAAAAAAGAAGGGCAATTGTTTTTATTGATATTTAGTTTTAAAGAAAGATGATTTGGATAAATGTCTAAAATAACAATTAAACAATTTCAATACTAATTATCTTAACTTCTTCCAAAGGTCTGTCTTGCGAGTTCGTCTCAACTTTAGCGATAGCATCAACGACGTCCATCCCCTCAATAACTTTACCAAAAACCGGATGTTTTGAATCCAAAAAACTATTATCAACAAGATTTATGAAAAACTGACTTCCCCCAGTATTCGGCCCAGCGTTAGCCATAGATATAGTTCCCCTATCGTTCCTATTATTCGCGCTAAATTCATCTTTTATTTTATATCCTGGACCTCCTGCTCCAGTTCCCGTCGGATCTCCTCCTTGAATCATAAATCCTTCAATAACACGATGGAAAATAACTCCATTATAATATCCTTTCTTAACTAGAGCTTCAAAATTTCCCGTAGTTATAGGCATCCCGCTATCAAGAGCAATAGTTATATCTCCCATGTTCGTATGCATAATCGCTTTCTTATCAGTTCCTTTCGCCATGTAAAATCCTAAAGCTAAAAGAGCAATAATAGCAATCCCAAAAATAATTGCTACTTTCTTTCGCATTATTCCAACTATTATAAAGACTATTTAAATCTCACGCAAGAAAAGATTTAAAACAAACTTTCTCTTAAAACTAAATGGAAAAAAGCTCTCAAGTAGACTTATTTTTGAAAGCAATAGAAGAAATCTTCAAGGGCATGGACCCAAAAACTTTCTGGCCACTCAATGGAGGACAAATAGATTCATATTTTGATGTAATAGAGGCCATCGACATGTATAATTTACTTACTGGGCTAGTAAAGACAACTCCAGTTGACAAAATTGCAAAGATTATGCCTGCTCCAGACATAATTCGTTTATTTCTAGAGCACAATGCAATAATCGGGCTCAAGGTAGCAACAAAATTAGGCCTGCTTAACCTTTCTGAAAATCAACGTATAGATTATCTGGAGCTGTTATTAGATATTATATCAAAGAAAGTGAAAAATAATATCTTCTGTCTAGATGAAAAGAACATTATCCTAAGTGAAAAAGAAATTGAAATAAAAACAGCTTCTCCAGATTGGGATATCGCAGATAAAAATGAACAAAGGGAAATTGCCTCTCTAATTGTTCACGCAAATAATCTATGCTATACACTATACTATGACATTTTTATGGCCGGTGGTTTTTATATACATGGCCCATACCAAACTTTCAACTATTTTGGAAGGAACACAATTCTACTAATCCGAGAATATCATAACCTAAGGCCAAGGGAATTATGGCCCGATCTAGAAATATCTTTCTCAAAAATTAGAATAGAGGGTATATACGAAAACCTAGATATAAAAATAAACTTCGCCAATCATCCAATGTCAAAAAGTTCTATTGGAGACAAACTTATTGCTTATCGTGTTTATATAGACGATAAAAAAGCGACAAATGCCGAAATTAAAAAACTTCTTCCCGAACTAATCCAAACTTCAACTAAACAATCTAAGAAAATAAATCTGCTAGATGACTTAGATAAAGTAAGAAAGGGAGCAGAGATAGCTTACTATTTGTTCAGAAATCTTAGAAAATCACAAGGACGAGATTGGAAACCTCCTAAAGAAGTTGAAAATAACATTAATTATTTCGGAGATAAATTCATCAAGCAGTTTGCATATTCAGAAAAACCCTCACTTGACCATTGGAAAAAACTATTTGACCCACGTACCCTTTATTTCTAGCGCTTTTTCTTAACTTTACTCTTTCCTTTTTTAACTTTATGCTTTTTCTCTTTTTTAAAAAAGTCAATGCCCTCTTGTATAAACTTTTCAGGTCTCGCAAGTCTATGCGCTGCATCAGCTATAGCTTGAGCATCAATCCCTGCTTTAGCAAGTAATTGTTCTTTAGTTCCAGAATGAGGCACTTCAGTAACCCCTAGTCTTCTAACAATAATTCCACTCCCGTCTAAAGCACTATCAACAGCATCTCCAATTCCTCCTTCAGAATAATGATCTTCCGCTACAACAACTCTAGCTCCGTGAGCTTTAACAAAGCTAACAAGTTTCTCTTTATTTATCGGCTTGATGCAATACAAATCAATAACCGCACTCAATATTCTCTCTTTCTTCAAAAGAATATGCGCCTTCAAAGCCTCATGTAAAGTAATTCCCGCACCAATTAAAACAACACTATCCTGCCCATCATGCCTCAAAGTTTTAAAGTCTCCTAGATGAAACTCATCTCTCTCTGAATAAATAACGGGCATCTGCGGTCTAGTAGTTCTAATATAAGTAATACCTTTATTATGCAAAGAATTTATCACCAAACTCTGCGTTGAAACAGCGTCGCTAGGATAAAAAACAACACTATTCGGCAAGCTTCTGAAAATAGCAATATCTTCCAAGCCCATTTGTGAAGCGCCGTCTTGTCCGATAGAAACGCCTGCATGTGAACCACAAACAACCATATTCGATTTAGATATGGCTGCCATTCTCAATTGATCATGCGCTCGCGATAAAAAAGCAGCAAAAGAAGAAGAGAATGGCTTATATCCCCTAGTCTCCAGCCCAAGAGCCATACCAATTAAATTTTGTTCAGCAATAAAACCTTCAATAAATCTTTCTGGAGTTTCTTTCTTTACTAAATTTGAGAAAGTAGAATTGCTTACTTCAGCATCTAAAACAACAACTCTCGAATCTTTCTTAGCAAGATTAGCAAGCGCCTTTCCATAAGCCTCTCTCGTTGACAAATATACACTAGGAGAATAAGAACTAAATTCAATATCTCCGGAAGTTCTAAAATTAAATTTTTTAACTTTCGGTTTAGTTATCGATATTTTAGGCATTTTATCTTCCCCAAGTTCGGCCAATGCCCTTGTTAATTCAGCATCGTTCAACACTCTTCCATGCCAATCTTCTTGATTTTCAATAAATGAAACTCCTTTTCCTTTAATTGTAGACGCAATAATAACACTCGGAACGGAAGATTTTTTAGCTTTAGCAAAAGCCTCATTTAATTCAGAAATAGAATGCCCATCAACAACAAAAGTAGCCCAACCAAAACTTTCAAATCTCTTTTTATAATCCCCAACTTTTCTATCAAGCATAGTCTTTCCTCTTTGCCCTAAAGAATTAACGTCGACAATCGCGCATAAATTATCTAGCCCGTAGTAAGCCCCAAGTTCTATGGCCTCCCAAACAGAACCTTCAGCACATTCACTATCTCCAAGCAAAACATAAACTCTCGAGTTCGAGCGTTGCATTCTAGCTCCGAAAGCATTACCAACACCAACGCTCAATCCTTGTCCTAAAGAACCGGTAGCCACTTTAACCCATCCATGAAGTGGAGGAATAGGATGTCCTTCAAGTTCACTTTCAAACTTTCGCAAATCCATCAAATCATCATTAATACATCCCGCTCTCTTCAAAGAGGAATAAAGAATCGGAGCAGCATGCCCCTTACTTAAAATAAAAACATCATTCTCTCCCAATTCCGGCTTCTTAGAATCAAATTTCATCTCATTAAAAAACAAACTAGTCATAATCTCCGCACAAGATAAACAAGAACTTGGATGTCCGCTTCCAGCTTTAGAAGTCATTTGCAAAACGTCTCTCCTTAAAACTCTCGCTATCTGCTCCAATTCAGAAATTTTAGTCATTTTCAAAGTCTGATAGTAAAAGAATTATATAAACATTCCTTGCTTTTTTCTATTTAAAATAGATTATATAAGGTTATATAAGAAAGACCCCTTTATTAAACACTACCATATAATCTAACTAATCATTACTGATGTTTGACCATATAAATCATTTTGAGAAAACTAGGATGCTGATCTCCACACAAGAGCGTTAATGATTCATCTCCATGGCGACTACGCCACCCATCAATTTCTAGCAAATTATACCTACGACTATTTTCACCTCCTTGGAGAGAAGTCTTTATACGTAATTCTTTTGGAAACTCTTTGCGCTTAAGCAATGTAGAAAGTTGCTCAGCACCTTCCTTACCTAACAACGCTTTTACAAACGGAGAGGTTTTAGTGGCTTCTGCAGATAATGACTTCCAACTATCTGCATAGAATGAAAAGGCGGACACATGCCTATTTGGTTTTCCTTCTCGAGCATCACAGCTACGAACTCCTTTCCCTACAGCAATACGCGCGTCTAAGTCCATAGTGTCCAGTTTAAAATAATCCTCTTCACTACTTTTTCTTGATCTAAGAATTGGGTTGTCCACAAAATAGGTTCTATTCTTCTTTAGATCGTCAACAATTGCTGTAAAACATAAAGTATGTCCTGCATCGAGACTTTCATTTCTCTCGTTCGTTATTGTTTTTTCTGTAATTTCTCGCGTCTCCCAACTTTTTGTACTTCCATAAGTCGCATACAGAAGAGCAATTACTTCTGGCCCTGTAGCCGGGTGGAAACCTTCCTCCCTAATTTCTTGACAGACCTTATAAAAGTCAAATGTCGGACCACGGGGAGGATATGCGAATTTTAATTTCGTGCCGTTTCTTCTAGGAATTTCAATTGTGGTGAAATTTCTTTTGATAGTATATTCCTTTGTCATACAAAGGTAGCAATAGACGACTAGAACTATTTTATATCGGAATATTCCGATATCCATGCATAAATCAAATTCTCTTTGCGACAAAGGGTAATAACTTGGCCTCTGCCTTTGCTAAATGAAACTGATAAGTGGAAACAGATAAATCAGATATTTTTGCAAGTTTTTCAAGAGTTATCTTTCTAGGGTATCCATAGTATCCTTCTTTTACTGCTAACAATAAAACGTTCTTCTGTTTTTCTGTAAGGGAAGGCAAAAGCGAGTAAATCATAACATCATTTATTTTGCTTTCTTTAAGATAAAGAACTTTTGATTCAACATTATTCAATCTTCCAGCCCAATCAATAATCCCATTCAAGTCTTCTTTTCTTATAGAAGCAACTTCCCACTCTTCCCACCCTTCTGAATCAAAAATAACAGGTTTAAGATGAATCAACCTAGGATTATAGACGAACTTCAAAGCGACAACTCGTTGAGCCGTCTTAGGCTCACTATAAATACAACTAAAAAATGCTTCTTTCCACTCCAAATGTTCAACTTTAGCTTCCTTGCGCAAATCCTTAAGAAAACGATTCCTTGATTTTTCATCACCATCAACAATTCCAGAGGCTACAAAGAAAATTCTCCCTTTTTCTTCATAATAATTTTGAGAATAAAGATAGATACTAACTCCAAATTTAACCGCTCTTGAATTATAAATATTCCATTTTTCTCTGGCCCGTATCTTTAATTGCCACATATCAAAATAGGACATATCCGATATATAATATTATCTAATAATCCCTTGCAATTCCTTCCAATCTCTCTTCACATCGGGCGAGTTCTGAAGAAAACTTCCAACAACAAAACTATTAGCCCCTGACTTTCTGCATAAATTTAGAGTATTAGGATTCATTCCACCATCCACCTCAATATCTAGTTTAGGCATCAATCTTCTAAGCTCTTCTATTTTAGGCAACACTTCAACAATAAATTTCCCTCCATATGCTCCAGGATTAACAGTCATAAACAAAACTTTATCAACGTAATCCAAATGCTTTCTTATTCTCTTGACAGGAGTTTCGGGATTAACCGCAATACCCAAAGATTTATTCTTACTATGTAATTCCTTAACAGTTCTTGCAAGTGGATTCCCAATCAAAGAAAATCCAAGAGTTTCAGCATGAACTATGAAGCTATTAAAAAATTTCTCATTCTTCTTTATCCAATCAAATGGATTCTTAATCATTAAATGGGCCTCAAAACTCAACTTTTTAGGCAAAGCAAATGGAAAATTAAAAGTTTTATCAGCAACGAATTTTCCATCCATAACATCAAGTTGAATAAAATTCGCAAAACTCTTCACCTTACCAAGTCGCATGTCTAGCTCTTCTTGATTATGTGCGATGATTGAAGGTATAATCTGATAATTCATAAAAAGAAAAAGCATCAAGGCTATTTATAACTTTAGAATTTTCTTAAAACTTTAATATTCTCGACAACCCTCGATCCGCGCGAATAATTATTCTTTGCAAAAAAAGCAAGAGTTTGAGGATTATCATGAACATAAGTCATAATACCCCCAACCTTTCTCTTTCTACACTCTTTTTCAAAAGCATCAACAAGTTTCTGCCCTATCCCATTTCGCCTAAATTCTTTCTTAACAACCATAAGATGCGCAATAACCCAATTACCAGTAGTACGTTCCCCCATTCGCAAACCCACTATCTCAGAATCTACCTCTGCAACAATAAGAATTTGCTTTTCCTTAAATATATTTTTGAACCAAATAAGCGGAGGATAAGGATAGTTAGCAGCATTTATTTCTGGAGTCATTAATTCTGGAACTCTGCATAGCTCAAAGCATTTTTCCAAATCTTTTTTAGTTGCATGTCTAATAATAACTTGATTCATCGTTCCAATTTCGCAATCTTCTTTAATCTTCTATTATGTCTAGCCGCCTCGCTAAAAGGTGTTTTCAACCACAAACTTACGAGCTGAATCGCTTTCTTATAATTAGTATTCCATCCAGAAAGACAAAGCACATTAGAATTCAAGTGTTGTCTTGAAAGCAAAGTATCTTTAGGGGTAGAAGCAACAACAGCCCTTATTCCTTTTACTTTATTCGCCGTAACACACATGCCCTGTCCAGAACCACAAAATAAAATCCCCATTCCATCCTTACTTTCAGAAACAGCCTCGGCAACAGAAAAAGCAAAATCCGGATAATCATCATTCTCATCTAGCTTCTTAGCCCCTAAATCATGCACCACAAAATTCTTCCCTTCAAGATATTTTTTTACCGCTTCTTTTATCTTAAAACCTGCATGGTCTGCACCAAGAAATACACTTTTCATAATCTCAAAAACCTTTGTTTGAATATAAATCTTATGTTTTATAAGTAGTAACTTTAGAGTTTATTGCCCATTACTTCTTTTAGACTTGACTCTTTGTGCTCCGTAAGCAATCATATATGCTCCAAATGTTAGTCCACAAGCAATCTTATCTAAATTTCCTTGAGTTCCAGTAACATGGGCCGATTCAAAAAAATAAGGGATTGCATCTTTCAAATAAGGGGTATGATCAATAGCCTCGCCAGTTAATCCAGATAGAACACAAGCAATAACACAAGTAATAGTTCTTCCAGCAAAAATTTCAAAATATCTTTTTGCATCCTTTCTAGCATGTTTTGCAATTCCTATATTCAATATTTCCTTTGCTTCTTTCTCATCGCCTTCTGCGATAACTTCCGCAGCTTCCTCTCGAACAAATCCATAAACCTTATCAATTAAACCAGATTTATTTCTCATATTATTCTCAAAAAATTAGATAATTATCGAAGGACCCTTATCGTCCTTTTCGTCATCAAAATCAGCAACTAATCCTTCAGTTGTTAGCACCATGGCAGCAATACTTGAAGCATTCTGCACGCAAGTTCTAACGACTTTAGTCGGATCAATAACTCCTGCATGGAAAAGATCTTCATAAACTCCTTTCTTAGCGTTAAATCCGAGCATGGGCATTGATTGTGCGCGAAGATGAGCTAAAACCTCAGAGCCATCCTTGCCTGCATTAAATGCAATTATTCTTATCGGCTCTTCCATAGCGCGCCTCATGATATTAACTCCAATATTCATCTCGCCCCCAAGTTTTAAGTTATCAAGAATTTTTATTGCATGTAACAACGTCAGCCCGCCTCCAACAACCACTCCTTCTTCAACAGCAGCCTTAGTAGCATGCAGAGCATCATCAATTCTCAATTTCTTCTCTTTAAGTTCAGTTTCAGTCGCAGCTCCAACATTAATCACAGCCACGCCCCCGCTAAGCTTAGCAAGTCTCTTCTGTAAGTCATCTTTTTTATATTCCGCATCAACGACAAGAATAGAAGCCTCAATCTGCTTAATTCTTTTTTGCAATTCTAAAGCCTCCCCTTGACCTTCAATGATTGTAGTATTATCCTTATCGACTTTAACTTTCTTAGCGCTTCCCAAAACACTTGAATCAAGCTCTTCAAGTTTGTCCCCTTTAGCTTCAGAGACTACTTTACCACCAGTTAAAATAGCAATATCCTCAAGAAAATCTTTCTTATCATCTCCAAATCCAGGTGCTTTAACTGCACAAACTTTCAAAGCGCCTCGCAAAGAATTTATTACAAGAGCAGTAAGCGCTTCGCCTTCAACATCCTCCGCAATAATCACTAAAGGTTTTCCCTCTTGCGCAACAAGCTCAAGAGTCGGTAAAATTTCTTTCATCTTTGAAATTTTATAATCTGTAATCAAAATATACGGACTATCATAAGATCCTTCCATTTTTTCTTGGTCTGTAATCATATAAGGCGATAAGTATCCTCTATCAAACTGCATTCCCTCAACAACTTCAAGTGTCGTATCAATACTTTGCGCTTCTTCAACAGTTATCACTCCATTACTCCCTACTTTTTGCATAGCTTCCGCAATTAAAGCCCCAATTTTCTCATCATTATTCGCAGAAATAGTAGCAACTTGAGCAATTTTCTCTTTATCCCTTACAGGAGTCGATTGCGATTTAATATATCTAACAACTTCTTCAGTTGCAAACTCAATTCCAGCTTTAATTTCAACGGAGTTCGCACCAGCGGCAATATTCTTCAATCCTTCCTGAATCATACTTTGAGCAAGGACAACAGCAGTAGTAGTCCCATCTCCCGCTTTATCTTGAGTTTGCGATGCAACTTCCTTAATCAATTTCGCACCCATATTTTCAAATTTATCCTTTAACTCGATTTCTTTAGCAATAGTAACTCCGTCATTGCTAACAAGAGGCGAGCCCATTTTATCAAGTATTACCGTTCTTCCCCTCGGCCCCAGAGTAACCTTAACAATATTCGCAACTTTATCCACACCTCTCTGTAAAGCACGCCGCGCATCCTCATTAAAAATTATTTGCTTGCTCATCTTCCAGCCTCCTCAGCTTCCTTTATTAAACTTTCTAAACTTTCATATTCGCTGTCATCTCCCATAATCAGCCTATGAGAGTAACGCACGCCCTCTACAAGTTCGCCACGAATATCACCGGAAACTCTAACTAATTCAAAAGCATCAGTAGGCAATTCATAAATTTCTATCAAACGACTTTCTCCCACAAGCAATTTTGATTTTCTCACAAAAGAAGAACTGCCCTGATAAGTTCCCGCAAAAAAATAAGCCCCCTTTAAATCTAAAGAATAAACTCTCTCACCGATTTTTAATTCAATCTCTCCGCCAGCGCCACCGCAACCCATCTTACTCAAACCTCGCCAAAATATCTTTAAAATCAATTATCAAAAATGTCTCGCCATTATACTCAAATTCTTCAGACGAATAGCCCCCATAAAGAATTTTATCTCCTGCTTTAAGAGGCAACTGCTTTCCAGCTTTATCGGTTCCAACATCAACAACCTCTCCTTCTTTTTTATCTTTAGTCGCTTCCTTAGGTAAATAAATTCCAGTCTTTGTTTTCTCTTCATATTTCAAAGGCTTCAATAGAACGCGTTCGCCAATAGGCTTAAGATTCATCATATATTTCCACTAAAAACGCAATTTTTAAGCTTTTCGCTACTAAAGAATAATGCGTTTTAGAAAATAAAATACAATAAAACCTATAAACTACAGAATAATAAGCAGAAGTGAAAACAAAACCTATCAAATCACTAAGCGAAATTAATAGAGAAATCTGTATAGCTTATCATGCAGTAAGAGCGCTAAATTCAAGAAATCCATTGTTAAAGTATATTCAAAATGTCTCAAATCCAAACATTGGAGAAATTCACGGATTTGCCATGGTCGTAGGAAGGCCTCTAGAGGAATTCTTAGAAAGATACAATCCAAGAGGACCAAGAGAAACTGAAGAAAGATGGGAAATGTATCTAAGTGATTTACAAAAAGTTTTAGATAAAGAATTAGCGTCAGAATACTTCTAAGATAATTTAGCAGATAAGCAATTTACCAATTTCTCAACATCTTCGGGATAAAGTCCAACACATCCCCTAGCCGCATCACAATCAATCTCTCCCTCATGTGGCTTCAATTCAATACTTACCTTTCCATCAGCCCATTTATGCACTTTCAAGGAAGCATTACCAATTCGCGAACGAAATTCACCCATCATAAAATTAAAGCAAAGAGATATAAAAACCTTGCTCCAAAAAGCTTAAATACTATCATTTGATAACATAATCAATAGATACTATGAAAAATCAAGAACTCAAAAAAGAAATGAAATTCAATATAGAAAATATCCTAGTGAGAAATCCAAGACTAGAAACAATAATAATGGTTGAAGAATTCATAAAAGAAAATAGTGGCGAATTCAAAAAAACAGAGCTGTTCAATAAGCTCCCAAAAAAAGTAATGTGGGGAACTTTCAATGTAATACTAAACTATTTATGGAAGAATAATAAAATAGCAATAACTAAAGAGGATTATTTGATATATATCTGGTCGCCAGAAGCGGCTAAGCTATTTATACACAAAAAACGCTATTAAATAATGGTTTTCTCCAAGCCTGCAGATAGTGTCGCATTTGCAAAAGAAAGTTTAGAAGAGTCATATCTTAATCTTGAAGAAGGCAATTGGCTAAAAGTGGCAATAAATAAATCTATCATTGACATGAAAGAAAATGCCTTCTGCGGAGAGCCAATAAGAAAAAATTTAATACCTAAAGAATATATTAAGCTATATAAAATAAACAACCTTTGGTGGTATCCTTTACCAAACGCATGGAGATTATTGTATTCATTAGTAACCCCGGAAAATAAAGAACTTCTCGCAATAATTATTGAATTTATGAATCACAAAGATTATGAAAGGAGATTTTAATACTAAACAATGTTCATAGACGTCCACTGCCACTTAGATATGCTTGAAAACCAAGAACAAGCTCTAAATAATATGCGAAAATCAAAAGTGATTTGCATCACTCAAGGCACAAATACTTTGAGTAATAAAAAAGCCCTCAAACTTTCAGAGGAAAATAAAGAAGTTAAATCCGCTTTAGGAATTTATCCAATTGAAGCCCTAAAGATGTCAGATAAAGAAATAAATCTAGAATTAGAGTTTATCAAAAAAAATAAAGAAAAAATTGTCGCGATTGGCGAAGTAGGTCTAGACTTCAAAGAAGATTTAGAGCAACATAGCAAACAGGAAGAACTTTTCAAGAAATTTATCAAGCTATCAAAAGAGTTAGACATCCCAATAATAATCCACTCAAGAAAAGCCGAGCTAAAATGCATTGAAATCCTCGAAGAATTAAAAGCAACAAAAGTAATTATGCATTGTTTTTCAGGCAAAATTCATTTAGCAAAACGCATAACAGATAACAACTGGTTCTTGACAATTCCAACTTCCGTCAAAAACAGCGAGCATTTTCAAAATATAATAAAGCAAACGCCCCTAGAAAAATTATTCTGCGAAACAGATTCTCCCTATCTACACCCAGATAAACAATGGCCAAACGAGCCCTCTAATGTCATAGAAAGCTACAAAAAAATAGCAGAGATTAAAAAACTAGATTTAAAGGAAGTTGAAAAACAACTGGAAGAAAATTATAATTTGCTTTTACAATAGTCTTTAAATACCTAAAAAATGAGGAAAATTATGCTCATTATTGAAACACAAACCAAAAACAGAACGCGAAAATATGTAAGTACTAATGAAGGATTATTTTTATTAGATGGTCCACAAGAAGAACAAGGCCAGATATATTTCCTCCATGGTGGAGCTATAATGGGAAAAGATTTCAATACAGCATTTGATGTTAATGATGATTTCCCAAATCAAAAACCAGAAAGATTAGCAACAGAACCAAACTCTCTTATAAAAATAAATTTAGAAGAAATCGCCCGCAGACCGATAGGGGTTAGTGATAGCATAATAGTCAGCAAGTATTTGCTAGAAACGAAAAGAGTTGAAGAGTCTTGGTTTCTACCAGGAAGAGTTTCAGCAATACAAGAAATAAAAATAGAAAAAGATTAGCATGGTAAAATCAAAAGAATCACAACAAGAAAGAAAAACAACTATAACGAGAGAAAACATTATGGCTACTCTCAGCCACATTCTGGTCGCAACAATAACAGAAGGATGTTCAGCAATAGGTCCTATAGAGTTCATGCACGGCACAGGAGCTAAAGACAAACCTCTCACTGCAGAGTATATGTTAGCAAGATGTAATTCCAAAGGGGAGATTAAAGTAAGAAAGGGAGTTGCCTGGAAAATTACAGATATGGTCTATAAAGGAACTGATAGTAATAGAACTTCTCATAATTTAAGTTATGGCGATTTTCACGCAATTGGAAGACCGACACACATTGAAATAAGAGAATCTACAGAATATATCAATCGCGACCACTCTTTCACTTAAAATAAATCATAGCTTAACGCTTCTTCTTTTTCTTCTTATGCTTCCCAGACTTAAAAAGACGCATCATCTTCCTAACCTTAGACGCCTTATTCTTTCCACTCGCCTTCCTTGAATGCGCTTTAGAACTAAGCGACTTCTTAACACCCTTCACTTTTATCTTTCTTTTCATGTGATTATAGCTGGTATCTCGGACTCGGTGAAGAGAGTGCCGTAAACACTTCCCTTGTCAATCTTAACCTAATGGTGCATTTTAACGGTGATCTTCTTCGCTCCCAAAGACAAGCTTAACACATGCAGATTTCATAGGGGGAGTTATAGTCCGATCTCCCTATTTATAGTCGAACACATGACAGAGGCTGAATGGGTAACACCCTTTCCAGGGCAACCGCAAGATAATACCAGCCTAATATAAAAAAAACTGGGTATATATAGATAAGCAATCATTTTAAAATTACTACAATTCAAAGGATTTTTAAGAGTATAGAACGGGCTTCAAAAAATTTTAGATAAGCTTTTAAGCCTTTCAAATAAGATATAACTCCAATAGGAAAAAAATGACCCCAGTTATTTTACAAACAACTTCTAGGTTTATCCACGAATACGTAATTGAAAGATATCCTATTCTTGAAAGAGAAAAAATAAACTCTAAAGAGCGAGAAAGAAAAGCCCCCTCTAGAACACTATATTCAATAATAGAATTAGAAGAAGCCCATCTTTGTGAGGTATTGAAAGAAATACCGATAAATACTATAAGAAGAGATTATTATTTCATAATTGATTCAAAAACTAAGAAACCAATTAAGGCATTTTATATGGGTAGAATTTACTCTGGAGAAGAGCTACTGGATTTAGAAATTTTAGGAATTATAAAAAGGCAAAGTTAAGATTTATAAATTGCCGTTCTAAAGAAAATTATGGATTTAGTAGACCTATACACTTCAAGTAAATATATTCAAGATGTCTTGATTAGCGCCGAGCGTTATCCTGATGCAATTACCGAAGAACAAATTTCTTCTGAAGACGCCGAGCGAACAAAAAGTGAAATGAAAAGGGATTTTTCATTTTTTAATTTAAATTGGAAGACATTAGAAAAATTTTTAGAAGAATTAGATTTAGAGTTAATTGAAGAATCATATGAAGTTCGCTCAAAAAATGGAGAACCTATTAGAATACTCCACGAAGGCAGAATATACAAAACTCCCAAAGAAATTAAAAATTATCTCGAAACTTTAGGAAAATAATTAACGTCTCTTTCTCCACTTTCCAGTCTTAGTCATAGACATCTTAATAGTTCTCCCACTGCCTCTAGGAGGCTTCCCAGTCGTCTTTCTCGGACTCTTCTGATGTCTAGAATGCTTTCTCAAAGAAGTCAAATGTGACCTATACCTCTTCTTCATCTTGTAAGCTTTTCTCATACAAAATTATAATAGTAAAAAGAATATATAAATACACTCTCCAAAATTTAATCAATCTCTAATATCTATTTTAAGCTTTACTCTGAATACTCTTAAGACTAAAAATAGCGGAATCTACCAAACTCAAAAATTTGTCAACTCCATCGCCTTGTCTTTTTTCTTGAGTTGAATGCGCACCAAATTCAATAAATTGTCCAAGAACACACTCACTATCACGATAATGGATTTTTTCATCATTAGTAAGCCCAGTAGTTCTTTTTTGCCTGTCCAATTCTAAATGTCTCCTAATAAAATTAATACCAGAATAATCGCCAGAAATATCGCAAGTCATATTAAAAAAATTAAACTTTCTTAGGAGTCAATTCAATGCAAACGCCAGCAGCAACAGTAGCCCCAGCGTCACGGATAGCGAATTGTGCCATCTTCGGATTTTTGACCTGCGTTTCCAAAACAAGATTACCGATAGGTTTTATTCTAACTTTAGCAACATCTCCATTCTTCAAGAAGTCAGGGTTTTTAGTATTAACACCATCAGGACCAGTCTTCTCAATTAGTTCTGTAAATTGGCATGGAACTTGTGCTGTATGAACGTGAAATACTGGCGTGTAGCCCTTAGCAATGACTGTAGGGTGCGAAATAACTGCAATCTGAGCAACGAACTCTTCAGCAATAGTAGCCGGTTGTGCAGCATCACAAACTACATCTCCTCTAGCAACGTCTTTCTTTCCAATTCCTCTAATGTTAACTCCAACGTTATCTCCAGCTTCAGCAGTCTGCATCTGTTCATGATGCATCTCTATAGTTCTAATTTCTCCATTAACTCCAGAACCAGAACGACCAGGAAGAATAACAACTTTCTGACCTAACTTCATTACGCCAGTAGCAATCTTCCCAACTGGAACAGTTCCAATACCAGTAATTTCATAAACATCTTGTAGAGGCATTCTCAAAGGTAAATCTATTGGTCTTTCAGGCATAGCAAAAAGATCTAGTTGCTCCATAATAGTTGGACCCTTATACCAAGGCATTTTATCTGATTTCTTAACAACATTATCTCCCATGAATCCAGAAATTGCCAAGAAAGTAATAGTATCTACTTTGAATCCAGCCATCTTTAAAACAGCAGAAATTTCCGCTTTAGCTTTATTGAAAGCCTCTTCCTTGTATTCAACAGTATCCATCTTATTTACAAGAACAGCAATCTGTTTAACTCCCATAGTTCTCAAAAGCCAAGCGTGTTCTTTAGTCTGAGGTTGAACTCCATCCTTAGCGGAAACTGTCAAGAAAGCACAATCTGCTTGTGAAGCTCCAGTAATCATATTCTTAACGAAATCTTTGTGTCCAGGAGCATCAATTATAGTAACCTCATATTTCTGAGTAATTAACTTTTGGTAAGATAAATCGATAGTAACTCCTCTCTCTCTTTCTTCTTTAACTCTATCCATAACGAAAGCGAATTCAAATCCAACTTTTCCTTTTTCCTTTGCCTCAACTTTTAGCTTATCAAGTTCCTGTTGGCTGATCTTGCCGGAATCGAACATCAATCTTCCAATAGTAGTACTCTTACCGTGGTCTACGTGACCTACGAAAACAACATTCAAGATTGGTTTCTGCTTTGCCATTATTTTGTAAGTGTCTCAATTTTTGAGGATATATAAAGCTTTCTGTATTTCAAAAAATTATTCAAAAACGAAACACACAAATAAATTTAAACGGAAAGAATATCGGCCTCTATGCCATCCTGTTGTGCTTTAGGAGATGCTCTTTATGAGCCGAGAGTAATTCATAAATCAGATAATTTTTTCGTCATGCCCTCGCGTGGCCCGAGGGGAATAATAGGATATTTACTTATAACTTCAAAAGAGCATAACGAGGGAATGGGCTCTTTACCTGCAAGTTTCTATCCAGAATTAGATGACGTTGTTGATCGAACAAAAGCAAGAATCAAAGAAAAGCTAAATATGCCCTCTTTAGTCTTCGAGCATGGCCCAAGAATTTGTGGAGTTAGAGGCGGCGGATGCCTTGACCATGCACATTTTCACGTCGTTCCTGACGGCCAACTTGCAAAACCGCTAGCTTCAACTTTATTAGATTATATGTCGCAAGTTGGAAGCACAATTAATTTAGAAAAGACAAAAGGTTATGATTTACTAAGAGCTTGCTATGAAGAAGGAAGAAGCTCATACATGTACGTAGATACAGAAGAAACATTATCTCAGTTAGAGCTTTTCGTTAAAGTGAATTTCAACACCCCCTCGCAGTTCATGCGACGGATAATATCCAAACAAGGAAATCCGAAATTATGGGACTGGAGAACTCATCCCGACGAAGAAACCATGCAAAAAACTTTAGATATTTTTGGAAAGTTTTAATTCTGAATATTTTAAATATTAACTCTATTAGCATTATCTTTATAAAATAAAATCTATCCTATGAAAGATGACACATTACGTTCAAGGTCATATAATTACTCCTCGCAATAGTTTAAGATATAATCAATTAGTAATTAATAGTCTAGTAAATAGATGGTTAAGAAGAAAAGGTCCGTATGTAGCAAGATACGATAAAATAGAAGGAGTCACGACATATTCTCAAAAAATGGGAGTACAGCCATTCGTTGAAGTGAATGACAAGCCAAGATTATTGAGAAGAGGCATTGAAGGAATTATTTTTGATAAACCTATGTCCGCTTTCGTTACAATTGAGAGCGGAAGCCATGTGTCCATATTAGATAAAGAAGCTAAAGAAATTTATCTTGCTAGTAAAAGCCTATATCGTTTATTCGCAGAAAATCTCCCTGGAGGACGGAATATAAAATTAATATTTGAAGACGAACACAAAAGATATTCTTCAAACGAGTTTAGAAGAATAAACGCTGATGAAGAAATCCCAGAAGAAGACGAAGATCCTTGCTAAAAGTTATTTAAATCCCATAATAATAAATCCAAATTTATCAACCTCTTCATTAGTAAAAAATTTCTGCTCCTTTGTTCTAGAAACATAACTCACAACTTTCTCAATAATTCTCCCAGTATATTTTCCGCTAGAAGGCTCAAATTCTTTTAATACCAAAATATCGCCAACCTCGCAAGAAAAATCTCCAAGCCTATAATCATAAGTTTTTACTCCATCAATAATTTTCTGAAAATATTCTGGCCAAACTTTCTTCTCAATTCTATTTCCCATCTCTTTCCCCGATTTTCTCGGCTTGTTTAATCCATCGCTCTCGCGTTTTAGCTGAAGTAAATTTCATATCAATTCCAGAGAACTCGCTAACTCTAACTGGCCAAATTCCAGAAAACCAAAACATCGCCCACTTCAAACTCTTTATTCCGGGAGAGCCATAAATCCAATGATTCAAAACCCAAGGTCCCCCAGTTACTGTTATTATCCTCGCTGAACGCCCCTTCAAAAACTTTCTCCAACCAAACCCATTTGAATAATAACTAAACGCGAACCCTGGAGCAAGAACTCTATCAAAAAATCCTTTCAATAAAGCAGGCATATTTCCCCACCACGTCGGATAAACAACAACTATCTCCTCAGCCCAAATTATCAGCTCTCGCATTTTTTTCAAATCTTTTTCAATATGTCCAAACCCCTTTAAAGTCAAATAGTCAATATCCAACTCAGAAAGTTTAACATATTTTACATCAGCTCCAGCGTTCCTCGTTCCACGAACATAAGCATCAGCCAAAGCCCCAGAAAAACTCCGAGTTTTTGGATGTCCAAGCAAAACAAGAATCCTCTTTCCCATATTTTAAATAAGAAGAATGGATTTAAAATGCTATCGTATAACAATAATCATAAAATCAAACACCAAAATATTATTAAAGACTAAAATTCAAAAAGCAACATGGAAACTGTAGGGGGAGATACGATCGTTGAGCAAGGTTCATACAATCTAATTGCAGACACAAATGGAAAATTTGAAATCACTCACCTAGTCTTGAGAGCAGAAAACGGCTCAAAAAGAGTTTGGAAAATTAAAGAACTAACAGAAAAAGATGTTTCTTTTGCAATAGAAAAGTTTGCCTAATCAAACAGAAGAATATCTTGAATAAGAAAGAGAACGCAAGGCCCTAAAATCCAAATCCCTATCTTCTTCAAAATTAATACCAGATTCCTCTCTAAAAACCGCAGTTCCAAAATCTATCAAAACAGGTTTATGTCTTGAAGAGACGATTATATTCCTTGCAGCAATATCTAAACAACAGATTCCAGAAAGATGGCAATTACCAATAATTTCTTGAACATACTGAAATTCTTCATGAGATAAAGTTTTAGGCTTCCCATTATCAGCTCTATCAAGAGAAGTCCCGACGATAAAAGGCCGATCTATAATATATAACGGCAAATCAAAAGGCCTTACTGTTGCTTCAAAAATAGAAGCAGAAGATGGAACTCCTCGAACATTAAATGTCCTTACATATGCCTCAAATTCTCTTTTCAAATGGGCATTATTTAAGGCAAACTTCTCAACTCTCTTTTTAATAGAGAGATTAGCTTTAGGAACCGCAGGTAGTTTATATGCCCTCATACTCCTTCCAGAGCTACCACGATAAACTTCTCCAAATCCTCCTTGATCAAGACGACTATCCACGTGAAAACCCATTAATTCAAGAACCTTCAGATTGAAATCGAGCACATCAATATCCAAATTTACCATAAAATTAAATAAAATTATGGTTTAATAAACTATCCACAATATCTTTTCATTGAATGATGTCCAACAACTTTCTGAATATTCTCTTCATTAACAGGAATCTCTTTCTTAGCCTCAACATTCAAACTCCCCTTTAACTTAGCCAAATCTTCCCCAATAAATCTCTCTACTCTTTTGCTCATACTCAAACCCTCTTTCTTACAATGTTTAGAATATTCTTCATAAATTTCCTTATCTAAATTAAAAGTCTTTATCACCATCTTATTACATAATGTTATATAAAGTTAATAAACCTTTTCAAAGCAATATCAAAATAAAACAACAATGATTTTAAAGCCAAAAGACAGAGATGGAGATGCCAACTACATACGAAGCACATAAAATTCAAGGAAGAAATCCTTATAACGCTGCAGTAAGAATTAGAAATAATTCTGAAGATTGTCTAAGAGTTAGCGAAGAAGACGACATATATTCTCTATTTCTAAAAAACGACATTTCTTTAGTTTTAGGCAAAGCTGAAAATTTCAGACTCAATGGAGATTTAAGGGCGGAAGAGTTAATTCTCGGAATTCCAGATAATGCCAACAGAAAGCAAGTGTTATCTATTTTAGAATCGGCAAAAATAGAAGCCAAAGACTTGAAAAGAACATTTAATTTCTAAGCAAAAGATATAAAAAGCAAGAAAAGGCGCGATAATATATGTCAAGAAAAACAACAACAAAATACGATGTGCCCGAGAGACTCATGGATATTGTTAAGAAACAAATAGCATCTAGAGATGACAAAATAGAAGAATATTGTAAATCATCAAACGACCTAGAAGCCAGAGAAAGAGAACAAGAATTAGAAAGATTATGCAATAAAGAAGCAAGAATTAGTGTGGTAAATATAGTTGCTGAGGCTCTAAAAATAAAGCCTTATGCACTCTCACCGCAACTAATTTTTGCAGTAAATCAAGCAGAAAAAAATTCTCCTTATAGTGCAAAAAGTCGCCGAGCTAATATATATAGATATCTAGAACCGACAGCAGGATTTCTCCAATCTAGCAGAAACGGCTTATTTCAGTCTCAAGGCATAAAATCAATGGGAATAAAACAAGCAGTCTATGAGATTAGAAAAAGACAAGATGAAGACGTTGGAATTTTAGGAGGAGACCGAGGTCTAGTCTATTTCCTAGACAAAAAGAGAATGGTCCAATCTCTTAGAAAAGATTTATCCCCTGTAAAAGTAATTTACAAAATTAAAGGGCTAACCATTTAAATCACTCCCCAATTAATGTCTTCCAATTCTTTTTATAATACCAGAATTTAGCATCAAACTCTTCTTTAGGCGTAATCTCAATTCCTAAAGAAGTAATCTTCTCCTTAAGATTTAGATATTCACTCTCCTTATTTTCATCTGAACTCATTTTTTCAAGCTCAATAATATAACCATATCCCTTTGTATAATCCAAACAAATAATTATCCCTTTCCACTTGAATTCAAATCTTTTCCTAAACCATTTTATCTCAATATCGAAGCCAATAGAAATAAACAATCTTTCTAGTTTGTCAAAATCAGCCCTATCAAACTTTATTTCTATCTCCTCCCTATGAGCATCATGAATATTACCTTTTTTCATCCATATTTTTGAAAAAAAGTTATTCCTCTGTATTCTCAAGTCCTGCTCACAATTAAAATAAAAAGTCTCCTGATAATCTTCCTTTAATAACTCTGCTTCCGCATTAAAAAATTCAAGCAACTTTTCATATTGCTCTTTTGAAATAAAACTTCTTACTTCAACTTCAATGTTTTGCATGAAACAGAGGAAATAAGAAAGCTAATAAATTTTCCTAAATGCAAAAAATCAATAATTACATTTAAATAGTAACTTTAAAGTGATAAATTATGGCTAAAAAACAAAGTTTGGAACAAAAAGCGAGAGAATTAGATACAGATGAAACATTAAAATTAGCAGATGCTTCAAGAAAAATAGCCTCTCAACTCGAAGCAAATGTAAATGCTATTAGAAATTGTATCAATGCTAAAAGAAAAGGATTTAATTCGTATCACGAAATGGTCGCGAAAAATGCCGGATTTGATTCTTCTGGCGATTATACGGGCCATTGCGCAAAACAAAGAGGATACAAGTCACAGGTAGATTACGTAAGGACCAGAGACGCAATTACTGGAAGAAGATATGGCTCTCCAGAAAAACAAAGCAAATTTGAAGTTTTAATTGAATTAAAATCTCCAGAGACTTTTGATAGAATTACAAAATTAGAAAGCCCGAGCGAGAATTTTGAAGAGATAACTGACGCAATAAGTCTCCTACCTCAAAGAGAAAAAGAAGTGATATTTAAAAGATATTTTAGAAGTATGACTCAAAAGCAAATAGGCAATGAATTTGGAGTTTCCTATCAACTAATTCAAACGATAGAATCCAAAGCGATTGATTTAATAAAAGAAAGACTAGGAGTTGTCACTGAAAAAGAGCCTGAAAGAGAAGTCAACCGATATGGAATAGAAGATGGAGAGCTATTACTTGCGCATATTTTAAGAAAATCAAAAGATTTCCAAATGTCAGGAAATAGAAAAGTCCCAAGAGCAAATTTAAAAGGAATAGTAGATTTTATCAATGAAAACTATCACGACTCTAAAAAAATAGTTGATGCTACAAGAATAAACCTAATTTGCCATAATCCTCATTACAAAGCACGCCTAAATGATTTAAAAGCCAGATATTTACCTAAATAATGAGCAACACAAAACATCCAAAAATGGATTATAAAATTCATTATAAAGATGGAATCGCTTTCAAAGTAACAACTTCCTGTCAAATAAAATGCACTGATGCGACTTGTAAACCTTCACAAACAACAGACTACCGAGTATTATCAGACTACGAAAAAACTGAGAATGGATATAGCTACCCCCATGAAGACACTTGGCACGGAAAAGGTCTGCAAAATTATCCACTAACCCTAGAAGATTTAGTAGAATTAGATAGCCATAATCCCTTCTTACTTCCTGTCTCCAAAATATTAGGAACATCTCGGAAAGATATTGAAAAATTACTAACACAAAATAACCATAAAGTAGAACATCTTGAAAATAAATAGAAATAAATTACTTATTATCTTCAAGCTCAATAAATTCATTTTCCAAAGCTCTAATTTCAAAATAGTCCTGTAAGTTAAAACCAAACTCTTCCATATCTAAAAATGTCCTTCCCTGATTCAAATAATCTTGAATTTGTTCAATCTGTTCTTTTTCAAAAGCAAAACCATATTTTCCTTCAACGACTCCTTGATAACTCATTATATTAGGGCATCCGTCTCTTGTAAACTCTTCAAGAGAATCATTAGCATATTGATGTGTGTGGCAAAGCCCAAATAAATGTCCAATTTCATGAACTACGGTATTTGCAGAACTCTTCACCAATAAATTATAATTTTCCTTAGATTCTCGTTCATTTGTTTTAATGCGCTCATCCGCTTCTATAGCCATAGCCTCAAGATTAGCTTTTTTTTCAGGGTCTTTTTCAATACCTGCAAGATTAAGAGAAATATCCTTAAGACCTTTATCCATCTCGCATCCTGTCAAAAACAATTCATAACTCTGCTTCGCAAGTTCAATAACAGGGCTATTTACAAGATAAGCCGTGCTTTTTTCAGGATCAGCTTCTCCAACAATTGACAAATAATAATTTTCAGTTAATTTTTCATTAAGATTTGCAGTTTCTTTAATCATTCGAATAGATTCTTCGCACCTTTTCGCTCCTTCAATATAACCTAACCCTCTATACTTTTCAGCAGTACGTTCAAGTTCTAAAACGGATTTATCAAATTCGCTAAGATAATTATTCAAACGTCTTTTTAGCCTTTGAGTCATCGCTTCTTCACTTTCCTCAACAAGAGCAAAACTATCGGTATGGTTCAAAGCAATATTATTCAAAGTATCTCTTTCAACATAATTAAACTTAACATCCACGCCAGACAGATTTTCCTCAAGAAAATCTTCAGCAAGAGAAAAAGCCTCTGGAGAAAAGTAAGAATCCTCATTTACAGAAACATAAAAATTTAACGTCTTTTTGTTTTCACTTTCTATTTGTGCAGTCCGATTTGCACTATTTAATTCAGAATTACTATTCCCACATCCAATTAGAGCTGAAGCCCCCAACAGCGAAGCAAGTCCTAAATTTCTTAATATTCTCATAGAAAGACGCTATATTTTGCATTTAAAAAACTACTGATTCTCGCTCAAACCCTTTCTCTGCCTAATCTTATAGATAACATTCGCCTGCAATTCACTCGGTAATTTTCTAAAGTGTTGGTCAACAAGACTTGACATTCCTCGCCCTTCGGTAGCCGAGCGTAAATCATTGCTCCATCCAATCATTTCAGCCACAGGAATTTGTGCTTTCACCATAACTTGCCCAGCTTCTTGATTAACATCTACAAGTATTCCCCTCTTACTTGCAACAAGATTGGTAACCGTTCCCATAAAATCAATAGGTGCTTCAATTAAATGCGTCTGAATCGGCTCAAGAATTCCAGCAGCTGCTTGCTTCATACCATCATGCATCGCTAATCTTACAGCAGGATAAACTTGTGCAGGCCCTCTATGCATATGGTCAACGTGAATTTTAATATCGTGCAACGTCACTTTAGTTTTAGTTAACTGCTCTCTCGCTAATGGCCCACTATCAATAACAAGTTTCCATCCATCAAGAATAGATTCAATTATTTCACTAAGTAAAACAATACCCCTAGTTTTATCCAAAAATACATTGCCTTTATAAATTTCTTTATATTGTCGCGCCTCGTCATTATCAACATCAAGTTCTTCAAGTTTCTTCCAAACTTCTTCAGCTTTTTTCTTCAATCTAATTTCAGGAATCTGATTATTCTGAATAGCTTCAAAAACATTATCTTCCAAAGGCTCAATAGTCATAAAAAATATGTTATGTCCATTTGGCGTTCTAGCATCAATCATCCCACTTGGTTTCCCAACGGTCTCGCGATAAACAACTATAGGTTGCCCCATCTTAACTTCAAGTCCTTTCTCATTCTTTATACGTCCTTCAATAATTTCCAAATGCAATTCCCCCATACCCGACATTAAATTTTCTCCAGTCTCCTCATTTATTTCAATATGAATACTTGGGTCTTCTTTACCAACCTTACGAAGCACATCAATAAGTTTAGGCAAATCTGCCGAGCGAACGACTTCAATAGTTTTAGTAATGACTGGCTGAAAAATATGTTTAATTTCTTCAAAGGGCTGGTCTTCTTGAGTTAATATTGTGTCTCCAACTTCTGTATTTAGCCCAACGACTGCAAGAATATTTCCAGCGGGAACAGAATCAAGTTGTTTAGGTTTTATACCTTCATATACTAAAACTTGTTGCACACGGTATTTCTTTTTCTGCATACTTGAATATAGCTCCATTCCATTAGTGATAGTCCCAGAATACAATCTCCCAGCATAAACTTCCTTTCCAACTCGCGGATCAATAATAACTCTCGTAACAACGAAAGCAACCTTCCCATCTTTATTACATGTAATCAAGTCTTGCCCTAAAGCAGAATCAAGATCTCCCTTCCAAATTTTAGGAATTCTATATTTTTGCGCGTCTAGCGGACTAGGCAAATGCTTAACTACCATATCTAAAATAACTTCATTCAAAACTGCATTCTTCCAAACCCATTCCTGTCTTTCAGCTTCTTCCATCTCATAAATTCTATAAATATCTTTGAAGCTAATATTTTTCTTCTTCATAAAAGGAACAGAAAGTGCCCAATTCTCTCTAGCCGAACCGAAAGCAACGCTTCCATCAGCAACATTAACTTGCCACTTCTGCGCAAGTTCAGGCTCTGCAATTTGCTGTAATAAAATATTAAATTTGCTAATAATTTTCATAAATCTTTCTTGCATTTGTTCTGGCGTTACTTTAAGCTCTTTAATCAGTCTATCAACTTTATTGATAAATAATACTGGCTTTACTCTCTCTCGCAATGCTTGCTTCATAACAGTTTCAGTTTGCGGCATTATTCCTTCAACAGCACAAACTAAAACAACAGTTCCATCAATAGCCCTCATAGCTCGAGTTACATTACCAGAAAAGTCAACGTGTCCAGGCGTATCAATTAAATTAATCAAATACTCTTCGCCAGCAAATTCGTGCGGCATGCTAACGTTTGCAGCATCAACAGTCATCAATCTCTCTTGCTCATCGGAATGTTGCCAAGTAGCCATTCCCTCTTCCAAATCTCCTGCATTCTTATTAGCCATCATTCCTGCAGCCGCAAGCAAGTTATCAGTGAAAGCAGTCTTTCCGTGATGTATATGCGCGCTAGTAGCTATATTTCTAATATTTTTTTGATTGCTCGTCATTCGGTCAATCTTTTCAAGTCCTGTTTCTTTCTCCACCATCGTATAGCTTTGTGCGAAAGAGGCTTTTTAAAACTTTGGACAAATTAGAATATTAAATTAACGACGAGCAAATTCAGCCAGAAAATCTCTAAACTGGTGCATGTAAACAACGTTCACAGGCCAACAAGTCAAGCCACCTTCAACAGAAGGAGTAATTGTTCTTATCGTAATATTTCTATTAGATAAAGCCCCCACTGGGACGTCCAAAGGATTAAATTCAATATTATGGTCGTGAAAAAATTTGCCGACTTTCCCTGCTAATCCTTTTATTTCACGATGATTAAATCTATTATTAGATAAAACTGGCTTTTGTGAAAGAGAATGTTTTATGCGACAAAAATAATGGCTATCTGGAGAAGACTGCATTCCTGAAGGATTACGAGTTTCAGAATAAACAATTAAATCATAATTATCCATGAAAATTAATATAAACTCTATTTTTAAATCTTCTCGCTAAACTGGAGCAATTCCCCAAGCCTCTCCTCTAAGGACAGCAATTTTCAAATCTCTATTCATCAGCCCGATCGCATCGCCAACGCCAAAAGCACTATAAACTCTTTGAATAGAAGATTTATTCCAATATTTCAAAGTATAAGGATCTGGAACATCCGTATCAACATAATTCGCAACGACATCTATCTCCAAACCCTCAAGCTCGCTATCACTCAAAATTCCAAAGCGAGCATTAGCAACCCTTCCTTCAAGAACCTCTAAAGTTTCTCTAAAACTAGGATGTGAAGGATGCTCATCAGAGTTACAAAATTCAGTCATAAAACTCAAAAATTCAGAGGTTTAATAATGTATACTTCAGCCGAGATAAGCTTAAATAAATAAAAAATATCAAACGACATGGCAGATTCAGAACTAGACCAAGCAGGTCTAGAAAGATACATGAAAAATTGGGATGCAGCTTACGACATAGCACTCAATCATGTAATGTCCGGAAGAATGCCAATGACAGATTTTAGCAAAGAACCTCATGGAACAATGTGCGGTTACCGCGGGGGATATCTTAATGCTCTTGAAGCCTTACATCCAAAGGGAAAAAACAAAACGGGCATCAGACCAAGCGACTATTCCTCAGGAAAATATATAGTAGCAACAGACCTAGGAAATTCTGTATACAAAGGCGAACCTGTCTCCAAAAGATAAAATCAACCAATTCTTCAAGTCCGCCAAGATAAAAAACTAAGAAAAAAACTCAAAAATAAAAAAAATAAAAAAAGCTAATGAACAATTACTTGCTCATCATGCCTAAGGAGCCTATAATTGCAAGAACTCCGCCGATAACAGGTAACCAATAACCAGTAACCCATTGACCAGCAACTGCTAGGATTCCCCCAACAAGAGTAGCCCACATTTGCCATCCAGCCATATTTTTTTAAGACCTCCTTTTGAATATACTTACAGATGATATTTGAGCTTAAAAAGCTTTCCTATTTTCACCCTTCAGCTTTTCACTGCCGAAGCGTAATTAAAAGAAAGAGTATTATATTCTTCAGTAGAATAAGCACAAACTCCTGCTTTATGCACTAGCGTAAATTGCCCAATTCCGACATCCAAAGCCATCTTACTACAAATAGTGCACCAAGGATTTCCAGAACATTGAACACAATCAGATTTTTCAGCAAGCCTAACAAAATACAATCTAGAGCCATTTAATTTTAAAGGGTTGTTTCTCAACGCATCAATAATGGCTCTTTCTTCAGCATGAACACAGCAACTCTTATCACTAACCTTCGCATCATAATTTTTTTTATCATAAGCACATCTTCTTTGAGAATGTAAATTTCCAGGAGGAGAATTAAAACCCTTCCCAATTATCTCGTTAGCAGAAACAATCACAGAACCACAACGTGAACGCCCACAACTAGAATTTAAGGCGACCTTTCTCGCTTGCTCAATAAATTCTCTAGCATGTTCAAGTTCCAATCCAGATAAATAACCCATTATAAAAAGCAAAAAAGAGATTATAAAAAACTATCTAGCAGCGTCCGCTTGTTTTTCAGCGTCATTCTTCTTACTCATAGCAAAACTTTCCATATTGCCTTCGGCAGCCATCATTATTTCTCTTGCAAGAGCATCAACCATCTTAGTCTTCTTTCCGAAACATTTATTATAAGCTCCCTGAACAAACCATCTAGTAGTTATGTTAATTCTTCTCAATGGACTAACGTCAACTGCTTGAGGATATCTTGCTCCGCCATACTCAATAGTAGTAGTCTCGTCACGAGGCGAAGCATTCTCAATAGCTTTAACAATAACTTGCAAAGGATTCTGCTTTGTTTTATTATGAATAGTTTCCAATACATCAAGTATTGTCTGCATATTTCTATTATATTTCCCAGAAGACCAAGAAGTAATTATCTTCTGCTTCTTTCCAGAGTGTCCAGGAACTGCAAGATGATTAGCAAGCTTCTCAATTATGTGCACTTTAGCATTTCCAAACTTTCCAATCGCTCTGCCATGCGATTTAAGCAATAATCTTGGAGTGATATTCAAGTAAGGCTTCAACGCAATATCGCTAACAACAACATCTTTAGTATCATAAATTCCGAATAATTTAAAATCCATTTTAAGCAACTCTCCGCACAGCAAGACGCATAGAATTATTTTCATTTTTAACAACAAAACTATAATTTCTTGAATATGGCTTTAAACCTTTATTTAACTCAGACTTTAAATCAGTAATTTGATTCCCCCTCGGAACAGGTGAACAAACAAAAAGTTCATATTCATCTCCTATATCTAGCATTTTAGGCAACTCCTTTCCAATATCTTTACCATGATAAATAAGAGTATCAATAAGTCCCATTGAAGATAAATCTCTTTCAATCAAACCAGTTAATCCCTCGTTAAATTGTGTACAAACTAAAGCCATTTTAAGCACTCACCCCCGCAACAACCCTACTTTCTAATTCCCCATTAGTCAATCGAGACAGAGTATCAAAAATAATTTTCTGAGCGGACTGAACAACATCCAAATCACAAACTTCAAGTCCGCTAAAAATCTTAGACTCAATATCCAGAGTAATTCTCAACGGAGTACGTTGTTTACTTCTTGCTAAATTCGGTTTTAAAAACTCGTCATAAGAAAGATCAATAGTCACTTCATGTCCTTTATCAAGATAGGAATATTCTGTACCATTAGAACTTCCTTTAGTAAAAACACCACTCTCCCCTCGCGTTCTATTAAGAATAGCTTTCTTGAAAATATTCTCGGTCTCACACAAACCACATTGAGAAAGAATATATCTCATATCCCAAAAACGAGTTTTATTTCCCATGTTATCTTCTTCCCTTCTCTATCTTACCCTTCACGAGCAATCGCAAAGGCTGATCATTTACTTTAATAACTTGATATCTAATACCAGGAATATCTCCTTTAGTCCCGCCATAAGCTCCGCCAATTCTCTCAATTATAACTTCATCATGCTCATCAACAAATTTCTGCGCCAAATTTCCAGGAATGAAAGCTCCAACAGAAATACCATTCTTAATCAGCTGAACCTTGCAACACTTTCTCATAGCAGAGTTTGGCTGTTTAGCTTCTTTTTGAAATTTAGAAACAACAATTCCTTTAGCTTGATGCGCTCCTTCAGCAGGATCGAACTTACTCTTAGTATCTTTCTTTCTATAATACTTCTGGCTCCATCTAAACTTTCTGGATTGCTTAATCATTCTTCTTGCGCTCATTAATCCCATATTCGTCTAGCGAAAAGATGCTTTTTAAACTTTGTCAGATTAAACTATCTTTAAGGAAATTCCAAAACTATCCTTAAGAATCTGATCCAGCTCTTCAAACCTCTTTTTATTTCTTCCAATTAATGCAGCCTTACTCTGGCTTCCAGCATTCAAAACAAAAAGCCCATCTCTAACTTCTAAAGAACGAAAACTAACAGGCTCAACAACATCTTGAACAAAGCGTTGAGCATCTTCAAGTCCAGCAGGCTCAGAAACAATCTTTATTTTCTTTCCTAAAGTCATTTGAATCTCGCGAATATTATCTCCCCTAGGTCCAACAGCTCTCCCAACTTGATCACGAGGAACAGCAAAAACAATCATATTATTATAAACAAAACATTTGCTAGTCTTAACATGCGCAACACGACTCAGCAGATTAATATATCTCATGGTCTGCATGTCAATAAAAGCCATTTATAGAAAACACTCCATCTTATTCTGCCTTTTTCCCTGAACTCTTTCCAGAGAGCGAGCCAACAACCTTAACAAGTAATCCCGGAAGTCCTGTTCCAACAGGCACAGGTTGATTCAGCATTATATTTTCAATTACAGATTCAAGTTCATCTTTTCTTCCTTGTATTGTTGCATTAATGAATTGCTTATCAGGAGTTTCGAAAGCAGCTCTAGCGAAAATACTCGACTTATCAGATACAATACCCATTCTAGTAACTCCCTTTACAACTCCAGATGAAGTCATAGCATCAGCGATCAAGTCTAAATGACGAATATTAATCTCCAATCCCTGTCCTTCAAGAACTTTCTTAATTTCATTCATTATAGTCTGTCTAGCCGCTTCAATTCCCAAAACTTCAGCAGTTTCATGAATATCGTTCGAGCTAACACGATCTTTATCAACTCCTTTAATCAACAAAACATCTTTCAAGTTACTTCCAGAAGTAATAATAACAAAATCCTTCCCCCTATTAGAAACAACAACTTGCTTTATTCCCTTAACGCCAGAAATTACAGCCAGTTTAACTTTCTCTTTCAACTTATAGATTTCCTTAAATCCTAAATCAGGAACAGAAAGAACAATCGAGCTCTCTCGAGCTTTACAATCAAAACCTTTCTCTTTCAAACGATCAGCAATAGTCGAAACGCCAACGTGAACAGTCTTCAAAGAAACATTATCAATTTCAACTTCAATTTTCTTTCCACCAAAATCAACTTTTATCTCTTTAGCAACTTCAGCAAGAGTAACTTCTTTTATCTTTTCTGCAACAACTCTTGCATCCTTCTCATTATTGAATTCTTTATCAAGATGAATATTCATCTGTGGTGTTGAAGGTTTTTTACGCGCATCAAATATTTCAATTAATCTAGGCAGCCCAAGAGTAACCTGCATTTCTGCGACTCCAGCAGAGTGGAATGTTCTCAAAACCATCTGTGTCGATGCTTCTCCGAATGATTGAGCTGTAACAACTCCGACACACTCTCCAGGAGGAACTTTCATTCCCAAGTGAAGACCAGAAACATCCAATCCGTCGCCACCATACAAGAACTGAACAATATTTCCAGAGGCATCTCTAACAGTCTCATCGTATTCAACTTTCAAATCCTGTAAAGCGCTTACAAGTCTTCTATACAAGTAACCAGATTTGGGCGTTCTCAAAGCAGTATCCATCAGAGCGTCTCTTCCAGTTATTGCTCCAAAGAAGAATTCAGTCGGTTTTAGCCCTTCAATAAATGAAGATTTAATGAATCCTCTTGCAGCAGGGCCCAAATCTCCTCTCTCGAAGAATGATAAAGTTCTATTTGTGTAACCAAAATTAATTCTATGATCCCAAAGAATCTGCTGGCCTACACAACATCCAATCTGCGTGATATTCAACAAGCTTCCTGCAGATCCTGCTGCAATCATCTTGCTAACATTTCCATCAGAAGGGAAATTAGTCTTAACAATCTTTCCAGCTTCAGAACGAACTTCGTTCAAAACTTGAGCTATACGCACTTCTCTTGATTCCTCAAGTGTCTTTCCAGGCAACAAAGAAAGTTTTCCAGAAGAGGCATCTTGAATAATCTCGCCCGTCTTGCGTTCAGCATCGCTAATTACTTTATCAGTCATCTCTCTAATCTTTGATGAAACGTTCAAATCCTGCAAAGACAAAGTGTAACCCTTTCTTGAAAGATGCCATGAACCAATCGCAAAAGCTCCTCTTACGAACTCAAGAACTTCTTGCCTTGAAACATGCTTATCAATAGCTTTTATCAACTCGCCCTCTTCAACTCCAATTGCCGAGCTTCCAATAAACTCTGTAGTAATCTTAGTATTTGCTCCCTTAGGTAGAAGATGCTCAAATACCTCCTTTCCTCCAAATTCTTTACCCTTAAGATTTGCAGTTACTCCAGAAACAAATAGCGATTGCTCAGCATCCGCCTTACTTAAAGTATCTTTACTCAATAAATAAGTTCCAGTAATTCCATCAGTAATACATCCAACAAGATTAGTATTATTCTTAGAAGAAATTATATTATTCTTAACATCAAGCAAAACCATTGCTTCAGCACGTGCTTCTTCAGTCTGTGGAGAGTGAATGTTACACTCATCTCCGTCGAAGTCAGCGTTATATGGGAAAGCAACAGCAGGATGAATTCTAAATGTTCTATCCGGTAAAACTTTAACGTAATGAGCCATCAAGCTCTGCTTATGCAATGAAGGATGTCTGTTGAAAAGAACAATATCTCCATCTCTCAAATGTCTCTCAATCTTATAACCTGGCTGAATTTCAACACATAAATCTTCAATCAACTCATTTGATATTCTCTTCTTCTTTCCATCTGGCCTTATAACATAATTAGCTCCCGGATAATTCTCTCCCTTTCTTATCAAATCTCTCATACTCTCCAAGTTTGCAATAGTAACGCTCTCTGAAACAGTAATAACTCTAGCAATATCTTCAGGAACTCCAACTTCATTAATCGCCAAAAATGGATCAGGTGAAACGACAGTTCTTCCAGAGAAGTTAACCCTCTTTCCTGCAAGATTCTTTCTTATTCTTCCTTCTTTTCCTTTTATTCTTTCAGTAATAGTCTTTAAAGGCTGTCCAGATCTATGTCTCGCTGGTGGAATTCTAGTTATAGAGTTATCAAAATAAGTAGTAGTATGATATTGTAACAAATCCCATAAGTCTTCGACAATAACCTCCGGAGCCCCAGCATTAAGATTTTCCCACAATCTCTGATTAGCTCTAATAATATCAGAAAGTTTATGTGTCAAGTCGTCTTCAGAACGTTCTCCAGATTCTAAGGTAATTGAAGGTCTAACATTTACGCTTGGAACAAGAAGTTGTGAAAGAATCCCCCATTCAGGTCTACAAGTAGCTGCATTTACTCCAACTTTCTTAATTTCAGCATCCGTTACTTTAAGAAGAAGCTCGCGAATTTCCGTCGGAAATATGCGTCTCTTGCCGAGCATAAATGAAGTTGGCTTCTCCAATCTAACTCTCTCTTGCTCTTCATTACAATGAGGACATTTCTTTTTATCTCTCGCCTTTTTAGCGCGCTCAACAGGAGTGAATGTTGCAGCCTTTTCATCCGACAAAAGCAACTTTCCACAATGATGACAGAAGCTTCTCAAGAATAATTCAACTAATGGAATATATTTTATATGCAATACAGGTCTAGCAAATTCAACCATTCCAGGATATCCCGGACAATCTTTCATAGTAGCTCCGTCAGTTCTACATCTAACTCCTGGATCAATCGCACCAAGTCTCAAATCCATTAATCCGCCATCGACCGGAAATCCGTCTACGTCATAAAGTTCCGGTGTTACAATCTTCGCCACGCTCAATTTCTTAATCAAGTCCGGACTAAGCAAACTGAACTTCAGAGCCTTTACTTTTTTTCTTATGTATTCATCCATGTTATCTTATCCTCCCTACAATCGCGGAAATTCGCCCATTGCGAGACCTCGTCAGACTAACTTCACTTACATCAATAGAAGTCATAACAGCCCCTGCTCCTGAAATAATTTCAGCAAAAACTTTAATAAATTCTGAGTCAACAACTTCATCAATAGAAGTTATTAAAACATTTTTTCTCAAATTAGTATTATTGGCAATATCACTAGCAAGTTTAGCCCTATCTGTACTTCTAGCAATAACTCCCTCGCCAGCGTAGACTGCAATAAAATCATTGCCATATTGGCTTCTTAGCGCACCAGCATTTCTAATTACATATTTTCTTGCTTCTGCAAATTCTGGAGGTGATTTATTATTTGTCATGTTTATTCGTATTTATTTTTTAATTCAAAAGTTGTCATGATGTGCATCGCTAACAACTCATCAATTAACAATTTAAATGCATATGAAACTTCAATAGGTTCTACTTCTGTGCTTCCAGTAACCGGACAATAAGTTTTATTTCTTATTTTATCTCTTATTGCAAGATGTCCTGATTGTGTCGCAACCCATAAAGTAGTCTTATCAGAGTCATATCTTTCTTTCAAAAGCAAAGAAGCGCCATGGCCAACAAGAGCCTGTTGCTCCATTTCTCCAAATCTCAAAGCTCCGCCTCTAGCACGACCTTCAGTAGGCTGTCTTGTAAGCAAAGCAACTTTTCCAGAAGCTCTAGCATGAATCTTATTCTTAACCATATGTCTCAATTTCAAATAATACATATTACCAACGTAAATTTTAGCCTCTAACTTCTTTCCTGTAACTCCATCATACATTGTTTCCTTACCATCATATCTAAAGCCCATTCCTTGTAATTGATCTTCAAGCTCTGGAACGCTCTGTCCTGTAAATGGCGTTCCATCTAAAATCTTTCCGCTTGTAGCTGCAGTTTTTCCTGCAAGCATTTCAATTAAATAACCGACGGTCATACGGCTCGGGATACCGTGCGGATTGAAAAGTAAATCTGGAGTTACTCCTCTACTTGTGAAAGGCATATCTCTTGGATCTGCAATCATTCCAACAACTCCTTTCTGTCCGTGAGGCGTAGAGAACTTATCGCCAGGCTCTGGAAGACGCGAATCTCTTATTCTAACTTGAGCAATCTTATTTCCATCTTTATCTGCAGTAATGAAAACAGCATCGATAATTCCCTCTTCTTCCTGCCTCATAGCAGTACTTGCCTCTTTCTTTGATTGAATACTAATATCTTTAGCTTCAGATAAGAATTTAGGCGGAGTAACCTTTCCAATAATAACATCTCCAGATTGTATTTGAGCTTCAGGATAAACAATTCCATCATCTTCCAAATATTTATATGAAGCTTCAGTTCTGTAACCTGCAACATCTTTTTCTGGAATTAAAATTTCATCTCTAAGTCCGCCAGTGTAATGAAGCTCAGTAGCATCATAAGGTCTGAAGTAAGTGCTTCTTCCCATTCCTCTTTGAATACTTCCCTTATTTAGGATAACTGCGTCTTCAACATTATAACCTTCAAAAGGCATAACTGCAACAACAAGATTTTGTCCAGCAGGATAAACATTCAAAGTATTGAAAACGAAGCTTCTAACTAAAGGTTTCTGAGGATAGTGTAAAATAGAAACATCAGTATCTAGTCTAGTAAGATAATTAGCAGCATAAATTCCCAATGACTGCTTGAATGTCTTGCTACCTCTATTAAGACGAGCAGACTGGTCATGATTTCCAAAAGGTACAAGAGAGGTTATCAAACCAAAGACGTCAATACTATCAACTCCCTGATGTGTATGTCTTGCCTCTAGATGTGTACCTGCACGCGCAACGAAAGCATCTTCCTCTTCAGCTGCATCAATATATTCAATAACTCCCTGCGATACCAAATCACTCCAAGCTAAAGAATTTCCTTCAAGAAGAACCAAATGCTCATCTCTCAATCTACTAACTCCATTATCAACAACAATTAAAGGTCTCAAAACTCTTCCAACCTCTGTTGATATAACAACAGAATCTGCCTCATTCTGGCTTCTAATACTCAATTCAACAGGCAACTCTCCTCTTCTTCTAGCCTCACGCACTTCTTTAACAAAAGTCCCAGGATTCAGCGCCATTCCAATAAATCTTCCATTCAAAAAGACATCTCTTCCTTTTTCTTGAGAAAGTCCATAGGAAAGCATCTTCTTAATCAAAGAATTATCATCAACAGTTATTGCCGTCGATATTCTGCTCAAGATAGCCAAGTTCTTTCTCAAACCAATTTCAGTTCCTTCAGGAGTTTCAGTAGGGCAAAATCTTCCATAGTGCGTCGGATGTAACGTTCTCGCCATAAAATTCTCCTGATCATCAGGCAACATACTTGAGACTCTCATCAATTGAGAAAGAATAGAAAGATAATTTGTCTTATCCATATTCTGCGTTACGCCAGTTCGCTCGCCAATCCAAGAACCAGTTGCAATCGCACTCTCAACTCTTTGCGTGAACATAGTGGATTTAGCAATAGTCTTAACAGAATAGAATTTCTTTCTCTTTACAACCTTCTGAAGGGAATACTGAATATCACGAACAAGAATATTCAAATTTACTCTGAAAAGATCTGCAAGTAAGTCTCCAGTAAGTTTAACTCTCTTATTTGCATAATGATCTTTGTCAGTTCTCAAGCTCGAGTCTGCTTTAGCATTCAAAAATTGTTTTATCAATCTACATAGAGTTAGTGCTTTCTCGTGTCTTGCATTTTTATCAACACCGATATGAGGTAAGAAGAATCTATCAACTCTTTCCTTTGTTCTATCCAAAATCTCTTTCTTAGTTCCCTGAATGCCTGACTTTTCAGCAATAGCCAATAAAGCATCATCAATATTTTGAATGTTTGCATATTCATATAAATTAACAATTAAACAATCATCTTCCTTTCCAATATTCTTCGCTATATCTGCTTCTGTGCCCATTCCCAAGGCTTTTAGTAATATGAAACAAGGAATATTCTTCAATCTGCTAAAAGAAACATCTAATATTCCTTCATTAGTTTCACTAACGGTAGTCGGAATCTTATAAGCCCCCCTCTGTGAGAAAACCCTCAAGATAAGCCCATTACGTCCGTCCTCAATAAAAGGCTGATTTGACGCCAAGTCTTCAGTCATTACCATGATACGTTCATTTCCATTAACTATGAAATATCCCCCAGGGTCAAGCGGATCAATATAATGCTCCACAAGTTGATCCTTACTCATTCCATGAGTATTACAAATTGTGCTCTTAACCATAACCGGAATACGCCCAATTTCAACTTCAGCACTTTCAGCTTGTGAACCAAACTTAACAGCAAGCTCAACAAATATCGGAGCTGAATAAGTCAAATTTCTCAATCTAGCTTCAGTCGGAGTAAGGATATTTACGCTTCCATCCGCCTCAATAACATCAGGTTTTCCAAGTCTTATCTTGCCTAGTTTGACTTCAACATCATCCTGCTCAATACCCTCATTAACTTCCTGAATAATATGCTGCATTCGTCTAGTGATAAAATCGTTAAAGCTTCTCAAATTAGATTCAACAACAGAATATTGCTGTAAATATTTCTTAACAAGAAGATGTTTATCTGTCATTATGAAACCACCCTGAAATAAGTTCTTTTTCTTCCTTCAAAATCAGACTCTATTTTAACAACATCCCCTCTAACAAGCCCTTCAGATAAAGCAGGATCTGTCACTTTTATCTTCGGTAATTGAGAAACAGCGATATCAAATTTATGCAATAGGTTTTTTACCTCTTCTGGTTTTAGTTTGGAATGTTTGGGCTGAAGGATGTGCATGGTTATCGGCGATAAATGGAACAAGATGTTGTGTAAAAATGGCTTTTTAAACCTTTCTCTAAAAAATAGAAAAGCCATTTTTAGAAATTAAACAAGTTAATTATCTTCCTTCTATACTTGGAAGGCCAGTATTTACATCTTGCACAATCCACAACCCTTTTTGCGATACATTAGAGGGAAAAATAACAGCCGAATCAAAACTAATTTTCACTCTGGAAGTCCGAATTATTACATCATCAGAACTTTCATCAAGTTCAAATTCAGATTTAGGCGTAAATCTCCAAACTTTTCTTCCGCCAGATTCTATTCCAGAAAGAACATAGTCCGCATCCCAATCCGCCATCTCACTCACAAGCGAGCGCCTATCGCTAAAACCAACAAGATTATTTGTCTCACTAATTATATTCGAAACCAATTCATTATCCTCTCTACTAACTCCTGGGTTAAAGAAAATTAAATTATCTGGATCAAGCAAAATAATGTGCATAACAGATTCTTGATAATAATCAGTATTTCCCATAGCGACTATCGGTCTGTCAGGCCCATCGCCAGTATAACTTCTAAAAGCAATCCAAGGCATCAATCCTGCATCTGAATTCAACTTAGCAGCCCGAACTTGATTTACGCTATATCTAAATGAATTAAATGGAGTAAGCTCATAAGTTCCGTTTCCGGGCTCTCTTCCAGGCCGTGTAATCTGACCGAGCCATCCATAAGCCTGCGTTCCCTGATGGGTTCCAAATATCCTCGGTCCTGCTTGGTTAGCATTTGGAACATTAAGACAATACCCTCCATGTCCATTTATATCCTTGAGAGGAACCGGACATTCAACAGCCCCATTAAAAGAAGATTCATAATTTGAAGCATTTACATTAGGATAATATCTTTTAACAGGCTCATAAAAAGCTACATTCAAAAACTTATTCAAACGAGCAACCTGAACCGCATTCCAAATATGATAATTATCTCCTCCGCTGAAAAAATTAGAAACACTAGTTAAATCATCAAATCCTATCAGCGGAATTATCTCTTCTCTTGTTCGCGGATCATTTTGTATCGCGTCCCATCTCTCAACGACTTCGCTATCAGAAAGATTGCTTCCAATTTGAAAATTACCAAATCCTCTTTCAAAATCAATTATAACACTATCAACTTCCCCTCCGATAGCAGAATAATTAGCAAAAAATGAATCAACTTCTGCAGAAACATTAGCAACTCCATTGTCCCACCAAATACAAGAAAAATTAGTCAGTTCTCTATTTTGATTTAAACATTTATCTTCAGGGTTGTTGCTAAGCAAATCATGATATAGTCCTAACTGGAATAAAATCATAACTCTATGACCTTCAGGATATGTATCAAGAATCGCTTTCGCAGATTCCGGAGTTGTTTGAGGCCATAAAGGAGGATTCCCCGTTCCGACGCTAAATGGAAAGAAATTGACCATCGGTAGAATATTATTGTAACCTCGGGCATTAGAATCCCAACCATAAGCATATAGCCTCTCTCTTTGCAAGCTATCTTCCTCGCTATTATCATTTGCATCAGAACAACCAGGATCAACCAAGTCAGTCAATCCATCAGAATCATTATCTAAACCATCAGAGCAAAATGAACTCCCTGAATTTTTCCTTTTACCGCCATCGTCATAAGGCCTATAAGAACAATCGGAATATGAATCAACGCCAGAACATGCATCTTGCTCATTATCAAATTCCACAATTTTCTTTTTATCGATAGATTCTTCCTCAATCAATCTCAAAGAGCCTTTTTCAGAATATTTTCCATCTCCAATCAATCCATTAGCGTAAATAATAAATATCAAAGAAAATAGACATACTATGCAAGCTAAACTAACTAACAACACTAACACAAAATTACCTTTTCTAGACATAAAAATTCCTCCCAAAAAGACTATATTAACCTTGCTATTTGTATTAATTTAAAAGGAATAACATAATCCTAAATAAAAATGACCCCGATGGGATTTGAACCCACGGCACCTGGATTAAAAGTCCAGTACTCTAACCGGGCTGAGCTACGGGGCCATAAATAAAACAGCTTTAGATGATTTTTAAATGCTTTTACTCGGTAGAAGTGAATAGATATTTCTCTTAAAGAAGAGTATATGAAAACTAATATCCTATTCTTATGTAAATACAATAGATTTAGAAGTCGTATTGCAGAAGATTATTTCAATAAAATTAATAAAAATCCCTTAGTAAAAGCAAAAAGCGCAGGAATAATCAAAGGTAGCCCAATTGATAAACTTGAACAAAAAGTCTGCAAAGAAATGAAAATTGATATTTCTGGTAAAACTCAAGGAATAAGCACAAAATTATTGAAATGGCAAAACCTCATAGTTATTGTCGCTAATGACGTCCAGGTAGAGCTATTCAATGATAATAAAAAGTATAGCAAAAAAACAATAGTCTGGAAGATACCCGATAATAAAACTGATAAAGTTAGCGAAATAAAAGGAATTGTTAACAAGATAAAACGCAATGTGGATAAGCTAATTAAAGAATTAAACTAGAAAGCAGCATTTATCTTCTTCTTAATCTCCTCAAATCCCATCGCCCCAGTATGTTGATCAACCATCTCCCCATCTTTAAAGAAAATAGTAGTGGGAATAGACATCACATCAAATCTTGAGGCTATTTCTTGATTTCCATCAACATCAATCTTTCCAAACTTCACATCATTAATAGTTTCAGCAGCCTTCTTAAAATGCGGAGCCATCATCTTGCAAGGCCCACACCATTCCGCATGAAAATCAACAACAACATTCCCTTTAGCAATAAAACCATCAAAAGAATCTGAATCAATCTCTTTTACACTCATCAGCAAAACAAAAAAGAGCAGTTAATAAATCTTATGCATTTTTTAAAATAACATAACTTTTTAAACCAAATTTAATCAATTATCATATGAAACAACTTCATCCTGGAGCAAAATGGCAATTCCGCATCGGCGGATATTTCGGCTTTGGTTTTGTAGTTCTATTTCTAGGAATATGGCTAGGATTTGCTAGTCTTTTAATTTTCCCTTCGATATCTATAATTTTAACTTTAGTTATAATTTATCTTATTTTGATTATTATATTAACTGAAATCTGGACACAAATGTCCTACAACAGATGGTTCTATGAATTTGCTAAAGACGAATTAAAAATAGAAAGCGGAATAATCTGGAAAAGATATAGCAACGTGCCTTATCAAAGAATACAAAACGTCGATATCCAACGAGGGATTATCGCAAGAATATTAGGCTTCTCAACAGTCATAGTTCAAACAGCAGGATATTCCGCGCCCGCAAGATATCAAGCAGAAGGATATATTCCCGCAGTAGATATGAAAGAAGCAGAAAATATAAGATCCTTTTTAATGAAAAAGATTTCTAAAAGAAGATAAATTATTTTTAAGCACAGAAACAAGGCCATCATTGCATTTCAAAACTCCCAAAAAATTAGTGAGTCAATTGAGGATTAATTGTAAATGGTTCAGGTGAATGTGAAATATAAATAAAGGTTCTATCTCGATACCGAACATTACACTCATAATAACTTCCACCATTTGTAAGATCTCCACTTGGTTTGTTAAGACTTCTTATCCGAGCCCCTGCACCAATTAGAGCTTCCATTCCATCAAGAGTTACAAGGCATTTATCATCCGTATAACCCTCTTCTCTATTTCCAACCTTACATTTAACACATTTTCTAATAAGTTCATTTGCTCTTTCCTCGTAGTTTAAACTTTCATCAACAAAAACTCCCGCACCTAAATGTAATTCAGGTAAAGTACTCTGTATGATGCTTCTTTGGTTACTATTATCCATAAAAACCATCAATAATAATGGTATTTAAATGATTCTATTTATTACTACTTTTAAAGTGACGTTCTCCCCGCACTAAAGTGCGGGGCTTCTTGAATGATGCTCATCT
>ERZ1292625.542-Hain-H41-01um-R1-542-length-55991-cov-5_pt1 | contig 55991 bp, 57 predicted proteins | sample MGYA00564400_ERZ1292625 | MGnify/ENA primary metagenome ERZ1292625 (study PRJEB36523, sample SAMEA6512639) | groundwater metagenome | collected 2019-01-08 | study: AquaDiva: Metagenomics assemblies of 32 groundwater samples | reverse complement strand
TATTATATTATTAGGATATATACTATAAATTCGCAGTGCTAAACCAACTAAAAAAATTGCCATTAATAGCCAAGCTTCTTTTGATAGTTTTGGTTTTATTTTCATTTGCTATTCGAATCATACCAATTTTGCATGGCAATTTCTTCTTCACCATGGATCAAGGCAGAGACGCTGTATATGTTAGAGAAATTATTGAAAGAAAACAGTTAATTTTAAAAGGACCTGAAACAACAATTCCAGGGATATTTGCCGGACCTGGCTGGTATTATTTTTTGGGCTTGGGCTTTTTATTTTCGTTTGGTCACCCCGTTGGAGGAATAATAATGTTGGCTATTCTAAATGTTTTACTAACTGTGATTTTATTTCTTTTTATATATAAATACATTTCGAAATTATATTCATGGTTTGGGGCTGTTGGTCTACAAATATTTTGGCCTTTTTATGACACTTCAAGATTTGCCTTTAACCCTTTCCCTACAGTTTTTTTGGCAGTCGTACTTATTGTTTTACTTGTCTTGTTTGTTCAAAGAAAACACAAGAAATATTATTACCTGTCCTTAGTTCCTGTTTTACTGGCCTTCAATGCTGACCTTGCCAGTGCGGCAGCGATATATCTTTTCTTTGTCTGTGTCGGTTTGTATCTTTTTCTCAAAAGGAAAATAAACCTCAAAAATTATTTACTGACAACCTTTACACTCCCTGGGATTGCTTGTTTATTTGTGGCAAAACAAGCCTTTTCCATTTTTAAAAACCCCCAGCAATTAGAAAATACCAGGGGTATATTTTCAGGAACTAATTTTTTTAAAATGGTTGCTCAATTTGGAAAAATTATCGCTGATTCAACAATCCCCCAAAGCTTACTAATAAGTGCATTAATTTTAGCAGTAGTTATTTATTTATATATTCGCCAGAAAAACAAAAACCAATATGCTTACTTGTTCGCATCATTAACAGGACTTATATTTGTAGTTTCTCTTGCTTTCTTTTCAACCAACAAAGGTTGGAGAGATTGGCACACAGTTTATTTGCCAACCTTAATTTTTGTCTCAACAACAATATTGCTATCACAACTTAAAAAGCAGATTGGAATTGTAGTTTTTACAATTATCATTGTCTGCCAAACAGCAATCTTTATTCCCAGATATATTCAATATCTAGCGCCAAACAATAATCCTGGAGTCTTAAGTAGCCAAATGAAAGTGCTTGATTGGATTTATACCAAAAACGAAGAAAATGGCTTTAATGTCTACACATATATGACTAATTCCTATTTTAATTACCCATATGATTATCTTTTTTGGTGGTATGGAAAAGCAAAATACGGCCATATTCCTTGTCACTATGAGGTATATCCAAAGTCCCATAAGTATATTTACATTCCAGGAGGAGAGTTCAACTACAATACCCCCACTCTTGGTTGCGACAAACTATTATTTTTGATTAAAGAACCCATTGTTGATCAAGATCGATTCGATAAATGGAGCAAAAACTTTGAAGATACAAAACTTATTGAATCGATAATACTTGATCAAATAACTATTGAGAAAAGGCAATATTTACGCTAGGCTTAATAACGCATGCGATACAAAGTCGAAATAAAAAGAATCTCAAAAACAAAAGGTAGAGGGGTCTATGCAATGAAAAATTTCAAAGCAGGCGAAATCATTGAGAAATGTCCTGTCTTGAAACTTACCCCAAGGGAGAGAAAATGGTGTGAAAAAACCATTATGGCCACGTACATTTATCCCTGGAGAAGTACCAGAAGCGCAGCTGTTGTTTTTGGCTATGGATCCATTTACAACCACTCTTTTGAACCAAATGCAGACTGGAAGCAAAACTTTAGAGACAACACCATGACCTATAGAGCCATTAAATCAATTAAAAAGGGTGAAGAAATTCTCATCAACTATAATGGTGAACCAGATGATATGACTCCAATTGAGTGGTTCCCTGAAGAATATAATACTTATTAATTAACTTAAGAAGGTTAAAGCCTTACCAGTTTTGCCAGCTCGACCGGTTCGTCCGATGCGGTGAATGTAGTCTTCATAGCTTTCTGGTTCGTCAAAATTAATAACGTGGGTAACATCATTAACGTCAATTCCTCGGGAAACAACGTCTGTGGCCAACAAAACTTGAATGTAGCCCTCCTTAAAATCAGCCAAGGCGCGTTGTCTTTGGTTTTGATTCTTATTGCCGTGAATCGAGGCAACTTTAATGCGTCTACTTGCCAATTCACGAGCCAGTTTTTCAATACTATGTTTGGTGCGACCAAAAACTAAAACTTTATCAAACTCCTGCTGTCTAAGCATTTCTTCCAAAACACTTACTTTGTCACGATTTCCAACTCTGACAATATCTTGATCAATATTGGTAATAGAATGTGCAGACTTAATGGTTACAGAAACTGGATTATTCAAAAAAGTCCTCATAATACTGTCTACCTTAGGATTAGTGGTAGCTGAAAAAAACAAAGATTGTCTATTTCTTGGTAGTTTGGCAATTATCTTTTGAACGTCGGCGATAAATCCCATGTCTAGCATGCGATCAACCTCATCCAAAACAATGCTGTCAAAGTTATACAGATTAAGTCTGCCTTGTTTTTCTAGATCCATCAATCTTCCTGGTGTTCCAATAACAAAATTAGGATTCATCCGAAGGCGGTGGATTTGATTTCCAAGTCCTACTCCACCAATACATAAGGCAGAATAAATCTGGGTATTGCCTGCAAAAACTCTAAATTCATCTTCAATTTGAACTGCTAATTCACGGGTTGGGGCAACAATCAATACATTTTTATCTCTATTTAAAAGCACTTTGTTAATCAAAGGCAACAAAAAAGCTGCAGTTTTACCAGTACCAGTATTGGCAATACCAACAACGTCACGACCCTCCAGTAAAAGTGGAATTGTTTGATCCTGAATAGGAGTTGGGTTAGTGTAGCCTTTTGCATTAATGTTTTTCTTTAATTGGTCGGCAATTTCAAAATCACTGAACTGATTAGTAGGTATATATTCCTCTACAGCAGCTTGAGCTTCTTGGGCTTTAAACACATAGACAGCAGGATTAAGAGGTGCTGCTGGGCGTCTTCCAAATCTGGAAGGGCCACGACTACCTCTTGAACTACCCTGGAAACGGCCAAAATTGCCCCCTCCAGATCTACTGTTACGTGATCGGTTATACATATTATTGAAAATCTAAATCAAGGCAAAGCAGTAAAATAATAGGTGCCTTGAACTTGAAGTACTGGAAGTAGTATATCACACAATCTTTGTGATTGTTATGGGATATTAATTTGTACTCATTTCCAGCCTGACAGAGCCAAATCGACCTTGTTTCCTTTGAATTTTACCCCTTCTGATATGAGCATCTGTCTTTTTGTCGAAACCCCTTCCCCTGCTGAATAACCTGTAAGACTGCCATCCCAAGCAACCACTCGATGACTCGGCGTTTGGGGGGCGTTACGGTTTATTCTCATGAACATTCCAGCTGCTCGTGCCGCTCCAGGACTTCCAGCCATTTTTGCAATTTGACCATATGTTGCAACTTTGCCTTTGGGGATTCTGTCAGTTATTTCATATACTTTTTGCTTAAAATTCATGACAAAACATTCTAACATCATGCCTAGATTTAGGACAAGGCCAATGTTATAATTTACCCTGCAAAGGAGATTTTGCAAAAAGCACATTAATCCCCGATGGCGCAGCGGTAGCGCGAGATCCTGTTAAGATCGAGGTCGTAGGTTCGAATCCTACTCGGGGAGCTGGATGAACTCATATATTAAGCGTGTTTGTGGTCGAATTAAAAATTGGGCTACAACAGAGGATAATATCGGATTACTGTTTCGCGATTTGCGTCTATACATAGAGGTCGAACAAAAAGAAAAAGAATATCCCTTATTGTATTTCTTTACTAACTGGTGTCTTCATCCCAAAATGGATCGCAAACAAGCAAGGGAATTATTAGAAGAACTTACAACCGCCTGTCACAAATACGACTTAGATGGTGACTTACTTTCTTATTTACCCAACAAGCTTCATATTTTATTTATAGAAAAACTTAAAGATGAGTTACTCAGTTTATTAAAAACGATCGGTTGCAATTATGCTTTTGTGGGTACAACTAAGAAATGGTATTTTATTTGCTATCACCTATTCTTTTATTTAGTTGGGAAACCTATCGTAGATAATAATGAAAACAAAAAAACTAACAAACCATATTGGATCAAATCTTTTTCGATTTCTATATTTGAAAGTTCGTCAGAGAATGTGGGTTTTGAAGTAGGAGACTTGATCTTTAATTGCAAATTAGCACCAAAAAACATATTTCTTGTAGGAAAAATAATGTCTAATCCTTACGTGCTACTTTAAGTTTAAGCTGAAAAATATCCCCTGGTGTTTCCATTTATCAAGAAGATTCTAACATAGTCCATTAGGTGGAGCTGATATAATATAAGTGTGAAATTTGCAAAAAAGAAGGCCTCAACATTAATAATTTTCACTATTCTTTTTACTTTGGTCATTATTGCCCTCTCCCCCTACTTTCTATACTTTTACGGACTTTCCGTTGTAGGTAAGAATCCGGATTTTAACAACTACAAACATTTAAATGGTGAACAGTCAGAACGCTATTGGGAACAATATGGAAAGAAAACTGATAAAAACCAATACTTTACTCCTTGGGTTTTTGTAATTTCTTCATACTGTGGAACAAAATATCCAAGAGATCATAGTTGCAATAGAAAATATCAGAAGCTAAATATTTCATCCCATATTGCCAAGACTCATGTAAAAGAGAATACCAATAATTTGAGAAATATTACTTGGCACATCTCAACTGCAGCATATACTCTTTGGATATACAATCATTGGAGCCCTGCACAGATAGTTGAAGCAGTCACCGAACTGGAAAGACGCTCTACTGAAGTCAGTTTTTATGCTTTTTGGGGAATTGAAACTTTTGGTACAGAAAGGGATTTTTCATCTCCCAAATATCACAATCAGTCTCCTGATGTATTCATCCAATCTCAGGATCCACGTATTGTACATATTAGGAAGCGCGGAGTTACTTGGGGTAATTTTTTAAACACCTTACCAATGAAACTTACAAAAGAATGTTTAGTAACTGAAACAAAACAAACATTTTGTAGTACTAAAGACAAAAAACTTGATATCAGACTAAATGGTTTTTCAGATCCAAATGCATTGGATAAAAAAATCATGCCAGAAGATTATTTGTGGGTTTCATATACTTATGCAAAAACTGGACCAGAGAACTAATTAAAAATTCTAACGTAGTCCATTAGGTGGAGCAAAATCGATTGTTAACTGAAAAGTGATAACATTGATAAAGATATGCGCAAGAACGAAAAAGGCTTCGGTGTAATACTGGTTATAATAATAATATTAATAGTTTTAGTAGCAGGATTTGCTCTATATTCTACTTATAAACCAACCCAAACCTATCAAGATGTTAATCAAAATGAAGCCATTGTATATAATGGGTCATCAGAATCAATTAATACTCACAAAATCAAAGTTTCAACAGATGTAACATTTCCCCATGAATACCTTCCGGGTTTTGATATCAGTATTCCATCCTCATGGAGCACTTCCATAAAGCAATTTGGTGAGAAAGATACCATAGGTTTTACATATAGACATGCAAAAAATGCACCAATAGAGGGTTATGAAAGAACAATGGGAGTTAGACTTTCTAAAAATGGTGTTATTATTGATTTTATATTTGGAGTTGCTTCCGATAATAATGCATATAGTTGTGAGATTGATGAATCTACTGATATAGGAAATAGTTGGTATCGCTTAAAAGATAATAATGGCTACTTTTATAGTAAATCAGTAGAACAAGAGGATGGTAAAACTTGCTACCGCGGTACTGGCATGTATCTAAATGAATATACACCCAAAGAAGTGGATCCAGAAGGCCTCTTTGGTGGTCTTCTTTTGCTTAATCCTAAAATATTAGGTAATCCAGATCAAACTCTCCTAATTGAAGTGGATAAAATAGTGAAATCAATAAAAGGTCTTGAAGAATAATTTCTTAAATAAAACTTAGAATCTTCAGTTCTGCTAATTCAATTTCAAACTCAATCTTTTTGTTGCAGAATAAGTCCTTTAGGGGGAGCTAATTTTTACTTTTTATTCCCCATAACCATATATAAAGCGAGGCTGGAAAAATTGTACTTGACAAAAAGTATAACTTTCTGTAAAGTGTGACTTACAGTGTTCTATACTCGAAAAATCTATCCCGAGCTATTAATTCACGCTCAAAAACCGTTAGTCACGGTTCTTACGGGCATGAGACGGACAGGCAAGACAACGCTAGTCGGGCAACTCTTATTAGATTTACCAAACAAAAACTCCCTGTACCTTGACTTACAGAGACCGGATAATCGTGAGTTATTTAGTCAGAAAAATTATGAGGCAATCAGAGAAGCTTTTATATCCCAAGGTTTGTCTGCAGACAAACCTATGATTATTGCTCTTGATGAGATACAACTTGTTCCAGACAGTCCTTCTGCAATTAAATATCTTTCAGATCATCACAATATTAAATTTATTGTTACAGGATCAAGTTCGTATTATCTCAAAAACTTGTTTTCGGAATCTCTTTCTGGAAGAAAAAAGGTCTTTGAATTATTCCCCTTGGATTTTGGGGAATACCTTGACTTTAAAGAAATCCCCCATTCTCCCATTAATTGGCAAAAAGATCATTTTAATAATTCAGAATACAATCGTCTGTCTTCATACTATGAAGATTTTGTTAGATTTGGTGGTTTTCCCCAAGTCGTCCTTGCCAGTTCAGAAAAAGATAAAAAAGATTTGCTTTTAGATATTATGTCTTCATATGTAAATATTGATATTAGATCTTTAGCTGATTTTTCTGACGAAAGAAACTTATATTCTTTAGCCAAGCTACTTGCTGGAAGAATTGGTAGTCGAGTTGAATATACTAAATTATCCCAACTTACAGGATTGTCCCGTCCAACAATTACAAACTATATTTCTTTTTTTGAAAAAACCTATCTTATAACTACTGTTCCTGTTTATACAAACAGTATTGATCGGGAAATAGTAAAGGCAAAAAAACTGTATTTTTGTGATACTGGCCTCGCAAACGTCTTAGCTGAATTATCAAGTGGCGCTCAATTTGAAAATACCCTTTATAATCAACTCACAAAACTAGGTCAAATCCAATATTATGCCTTGAAAACTGGTCATGAGATCGATTTTATTTTAGATAGCCAGCTTGCAATCGAAGCAAAAGAAACCCCTGTTGAACAAGACCTATCTAGTTTGAGACAAATATCTTCAATTGCGAAAATCAACACTTCGCTATTAATAGGCAGACACAAATCTCCAAAATTTACAAATTATACTTGGGCGGGGTCAATATTGTAGGTTCTAATTTTGTCCATCAGGTGGAGCCGATTATATTTCGAAGTTTTTAACTTTATTTATAATATTTTCTTTTACTTCTTCCCAGCTTAATTCGATGTGCATTCGAGGCAATGGTTGCTCCTCTGCATCTACAAAATAGACTAAAGACTTTAAAATGTGCGTTTCATTGTAATTTGTTTTTAGATACTTTTTCTTTAGTTTCTCGAATAACGTTCTTAAATCAAATTCCCTTAACAAAAAATAGATATCAATAAAATCCTTTTTACTGCCTCTTACTGAGACTGTTATCAATTTTGTACAAGCAATGTCTAGTTTTGTTGAAATTTGAATACCTTCCCAGTGAATATTTGGCTCTAGTAGTTGATAAGGGTAATGAAGAAATTGAAGTTTTACATTATCCAAAAAGCAATTCAAAGTGCCTTTACCAATTTCAACATTTTCCAAACTACCGATTGCCTCCAACTGCTTTTGAACTAACTCTGGCTCAAAATCGTTTTGGCTGAAAAAATCTAAATCTTGTGATTCTCTGTGACCGATTTGTAAAGATAATGCTGTTCCGCCAGTTAAATAAAAATCTTTTACCAAAAAAACACTTTTGAGTCTTTGAAGTACCGTTGAAGTGTTACCTGGAAGTGTGTTTGTAAACATTACAAGATAATTAAATTGTTATGATAAATAAATATTCCAAAAATTGGCAGACTTGAGATCAATTTTTTTTGCTTTCAATAAATTTTTAATATAGTTGGTGTCTACCTTCTCCAAAAGCCACTTTACAGCATCCCGATCCCCTCTCTCAAGAATTGTTCTGGCAATGTAGTTTTTATGTTTCTCCCAATCTAGCTCTTCCAATTTATCTCCCCAAAAAAATTTTGAGATACACTGCGGCAAATTAACCATATAGTTAATTATACACTTTCAAGCCAGTTTGGTCATCACAAGTAGGTTCTAACACAAGTCCACCATTGCACCAACAACTGGCGCTATATTGCACAAGTGTCTGTATTAGTAGACAATATGCTTGTTTATGCAAACAGGCCAATTTGTCTCACCACCAAACCCAGCTAATACTTCCAAAAAATTTTCTCCTGCACTAATAGTGGTGGCTGCTGTTGTATTGTTGGCAGGACTTGGATATTTTGGTTATCAATATATATTTGCTAAACAAACACCAGATTCAGATAATAAACCACAGCCAACTTTAGTTGCCGTTATTCCTGCACCAGAACCAACAGCAAACTGGACAGAAAGAAAGTTTGAAAATCTCAAATTAACCTTTAAAGCACCATCAGACTTAGCTATTGGAGAATCAGAACTCGAACCCAATCAATTTACTGGCTATCTGCAAAACGATAAAATCGGTGAAGAGTTTTTCTTGATGGACTTTGTATATCAAAAAAGTGGTAAGAAAGTAAGTCAGTCAGATATTCAAACCTTCAAAAACGATCCAAGGCTGATAATTCCAGGAACAGCAAGAGACATATCGCTAGATGGTTATGTTGGATTTGCCGGTCAAGTAAATGACAGGAAAAGCAAATTCATAACTGCAGTCGTAAAGGACGGATATTGGTTACTCATCTACATTACAGAACCAACCCAGACAAATAAAGAATTGTCTGACCAGATCATGTCCACTTTTAAATTTCTTGACTAATCACTTTACTTGAAGTCTTCGACTTTGAATTTTTCACCACCAATTTTTTCAATTATTTCATTGGCTGTTTTTACCTGCTCCTCCCCTGATAGGAATGGTAAGATATCAAAGTTCAACTTGTTCTTTTCGTAAAATTCCTTACCATAATTCTCCTCAAGCAAAGCCTCAAGTGCTTTTTGATCTTTAGTGAAATAAACATCCTCAAGCTTTTTAGCATCCACTTTCTCTAACATACGCTCAATTAGCTTTACTAAAACTGGGTAGCCAACCTGACTGTCTTGATTGGTATTTCCTTGAATGACTTTCCTGGCATAGTATTCAGTTAGACTTTCCTCAAAGAAAAGTGGAATCGCTCGCTCGTTTGATACGTGGCTGGTGTAATGCATATATTCATGCACCAAGGTTGCAGTATAGGGATAAATTGATTTGGAATTTGTCTCGTCCAGTGCAATTTCAATTTTGTTGTCGTCGTGGAAGACCCCCAACTCATATGGAATGGTATCTTTTTGGCCTTCAACAATGTTTTTAACTTCAGAAACGTAGCTACTTAAGCCATTCCAATAGGTTGCTTCTCGCTGTCTGGCTCCGAGACTGCCTTCCCAATTCCTTTTTTCTTGTTCTGCTTTTTGGATAACTGCATTCCAATATTGATCAACATAGGTTCGACAAGTTGAAGGTGTGTATTCTGGATAGTATGAACCCAAACTTACACAATAGTTGTAGTCTTCCTCCCTTGCATACGAAGAAACTGATAGCAGGTTGCCGTAATAAGCAACTTTATCTCTGGCAGTTGCTAATGCACCATTGGCGGCTGCAGCTTGCTTTTTAACATCTGCGAGCACTTCTTCAATAGCCTTTACTCTTTTATTTATCTGCTCTTCCCTAAACTTTAAATAATCCTGCCTGCCCAAAACTTTGACCTCTGGATAGCTTTTAATGTATTTACCGCCAAAATGGGCTTTTACTAATTTGTAACCCAGGACAGGAGAAACTTGTTGAATTTCATCATCTTTGATTTCATTAACAAAAAGGTAGTTTTTTACCATCAACATACTATCTTTTGGAATGGAGGTTTTAATAAGTAAGGAATTTGGTACAACTGCTATTACCTGTTTTTGATAATAATCACTTAGTCCAGAATTCTTCAAATATATATTGGCAATATCTTTGTCCAAATTTTCCTTTGTAGACTCTAAAATTATTGGTACTTGGTCTAAGGACTCAAGTCGACTTTGAATTTTTTCTTTACCCCAAACAACATCTCCTACTCCACCTTTATTGATATTGGCAAGTAAAATATTGGTATGCACAACTCCAGCCGCATATACGGCTGCAAAACCAACTCCTAAACAAAAGACTACAAGCAACACTATAAGTAAAAGTGAGCTGCCAAACAATTTTAAGGCCTTCAATCTGTTTGTTTTTTTGGATTTTGATTTAGCCAGGTTTACATAGTTCTTTCTTACAAGATAACCAACCATCACGATAAACCCAGCAAGCCAATAGTACCAGTATGGTTTTTGGGAAGAGAATTGAGACAACACGTAACTAAATAAGGCATTGTTGCCCTTAACAATCCCCATCACAAAAATTGAATTCCAAAGCAGAAAAATCACAATAGCAACAAAAACAACCACAACTTCTAACACTGTCAGACCAAGATTAAGGCCAGTTGAAGTTTTGATTACATCAGGAATCGGTAAAAGGTATTTTTTGGCAAAACTGTTAAATCTGCTTTGCCCAACTGCTGTTTTTGGTTTTGATTTTCTAACCATTGGTGTGCATTTGTAGCCTGCGGCTACAATATTATAGGTATTGTACTCTAAAAGTTTCCAAAATAAAACGGGATAAAACAGGAAAAAAATGGCCATGAAGAAAAGCTTACAATTTTATTCCAAATAATCTTTCAAGGCTCTTCTTCGAGCCGGATGTCTTAGTTTCCTTAAGGCCTTTGCCTCAATTTGTCTTATACGTTCTCTAGTTACCCCAAATACTTTACCAACTTGTTCCAAAGTCATTGGTTGACCATCGCCTTCAAGACCAAACCTAAGTTTCAATACTTTTGCTTCACGTTCTGACAGGGTTCCAAGTACTTCTTCCAAATGAGTTTTAAGAAGTTGACGGGATGCTTGATCCACAGGAGAAGGACTATCGTCAGGAATAAAGTCTCCAAGGAAACTTTCTTTATCTTCGCCTACAGGAGCTTCCAAAGAAGTTGTTTCTTGCGCAATCTTGAAAATTTCTCTTACCCGATCGCCCTCCATCTCAAGTTCGGCACCAATTTCTTCAGGTGTAGGCTCTCTTCCCAATTCTTGCATTAATTTTCTGCTAGTTCTGTACAACTTATTAATAGTTTCCACCATGTGTACAGGAATTCTGATTGTTCTTGCCTGGTCAGCAATAGCACGAGTTATGGCTTGCCTAATCCACCACGTAGCATAGGTGGAAAATTTAAAACCTCTTCTCCAATCATATTTTTCGACAGCACGGATTAGACCCTGGTTTCCCTCTTGGATTAAGTCCAGAAGTGAAAGGCCACGGCCAATATATTTTTTGGCAATAGAAACAACTAAACGAAGATTCGATTCAGTAAGTTTATCTTTGGCTTTTTTATTTGCTTTCTCATAAGCTTTGGCAAGTTCTATTTCCTCTTCTGCATCCAGAAGTGGCACTTTCCCAATTTCTCGCAAATATTGTCTGACAGGATCAGTAGACTCCACACCTTCAAGTTTTGTTAGAAGTTCAATTTCGCGTTCGAGTCGCTCTTGAGCTTGTTTGTCGGTTTCTATTTCTTCTGGAGTAACGGATTCAAAAACGTCAATACTTTCTGCCAATAAAGCTTCGTAGAGGTTGTCAAGTTCCTCTAGTCTGTGTTCGGCATCGGGGAAGATATCTAAAATATCCTCTTGAGTTAAAAATCCTTGTTCCCGACCCTTCTTAAGTAATTCCTCAGTTGCTTTTCTTAGCATTAGTATTGTGTCTAACGCAAACATACCCAGGGTTCCCTGGGTATCGTTTTCAACGTAAGGCGAGTGTCTTCTCGCCTCGTTCTTTGATTAAATCTATAATACCATTTTTTCAGCTTCCGTCAAGCTTATTCTTCGGTAATTTTGGCCAATTTTGCAGAAATATTTGAAAATTGTTTGGTTAATTCCTGCATTTTGTCATCCTTACCTGTGTCTTCTGTTTGAGAGATTTGGGCGGCTAAATTTTCCAAATCGTTTTTGAGAGTTGAGATTTTAAGTTCTTTAACAATCATGTCAACTTCCTTTTCTACCTGTATTTGATCTTCATCGACTTCCCGAGTTCCACTCAATACCAACTCTGAAAACCAACCACTCAACTCACTTGGCAAAAAGCCTATAAATGCTTTTAAATTAAATTCTTTGGCTTTGGCTAAATATTCTTTTAGGCTCCCAACCACCTTAGCAGTTTTGGAATCTGAAAAAAGATCAATGTTGTCAATTAAAGTCTGGGGACTTTTTTGAAAAGACAAAGATAAAAATCGCTCCTCAAGCGCTTGTTGCCTACTGGTTTGCTTAGTGACTGTTGGTTGTGGTGTCTCAAAAACATCTTCCTTTGACTCTTTTACGGTGGCAACATTGCCCAATTTTGAAATCTGAGTTGTTACAGCCTCCACAGGTACCGACAATCTCTTTGCAACTAAATTTATATAGTGAGATTGGACAATTTTGTCTTCGATTGATGCCAAAACAGGTATTAATTCACGACTAATAAATGATTTTCCCTCCCCTGTTGTACCATCAAATTTTGTGAAAGTCGAATCAATAATAAAATCCCAGACGCTTTCTGCTTGGTCGATTTGTTTTTCAAATTCACCCAGATCAGCTTGAACAAACTCATCGGGATCCTTGTATTTACTGGATGGCCTCAACACTTTTACTTTTAAGCCTTCTGCTTGAGCCATAGTAATTCCACGTCTACTGGCTGCATCCCCTGCTACATCAGAATCCAGTGCCAAAACTAATGTGTCTGCAAACCTGCTCAGGATTTTTATTTGTTGCTCAGTTAGTGCAGTTCCTTTAATGGCAACAATATTTTTAATGCCTGCCTGCCAAACTGACAGAAAATCAACTTCTCCTTCGACAACTAAGGCTATTTTCTGTTTTTTAATTTCACTCTTAGTAATGTTTAAACCATATAGAACTTTTGATTTGTGATAAATGAGGGTTTCGGGAGAATTAACATATTTTCCAATGTGGCGATCTTTGGGTAGTTTTGCTTCAATTGAAGGCAAGATTCTTCCAGCTAACCCCACACACGTATTTGCGTGGTCAAACAGAGGAAAAATGATTCTTCCCCTGAATCTGTCAAACATTCTTCCTCTGCCGAAAACAATTAACCCTGCTTTCTCAAGGTCAAATTTATTGAACCCCTTTTTGTTTATTAAAAACCTAGAAAGCATGTCTGGATTATCAGGCGCAAATCCAAGATTAAATTCCTTGATAGTTTCCGGGTTTATATTTCTTTTATTGGTTAAGTAGTCAAGTGCCTCTTTACCCTCTTGGTGATTAAGCAAGATATAATTATAAAACTTGGCAGCCATAGTATTGGCTTCTATTAATTTTTCTTTCTCAGAATATTTATCTCCCTTTGGGGGAGTAAGTTTAATTCCAACTTTAGCGGCCAGAGTTTTTAGGGCATCGTAAAATTCCAAGCCTTCAAATTTTTCAACGAAGGTTATGACATCCCCACTTTCTGCGCAGCCAAAACATTTGTAAATTTGTAGTTCTGGAGACACAACAAACGAGGGCGTTCTTTCTTGATGAAAAGGACAGACACCTTTGTAATTTCTTCCAGCTTTTGTTAGTTGAACATATTCACCAATAACACCAACAATATCTGTTTTTGATTTAATTTCTTCTACCTGATCCATACGTTGATTGGATTATATCAGCAATACCGAAGGCCAGTAACAAATTTATATTTACAAGAGGATTGTGCAGTAGGAATATAACTCGAACCCACAGAAGGGTTAAACAGCAGTTACTTCTTCAATCAATTCTTTCTCAAAATCTATTGGCTCTTCAATAATTGGATTCTTCTTAGCTTTCTTTTCTACTTCTTTTTGTAATTCCCTGGCTTGATGAAGTATTTTTTGTTCTTTTTTCTCAAGCTTTTTAATGGCTTTTGCGTAGTCCATCCATTGGGATTCATCAAAACCTAAAACTTCCCCACCACCGCGTTCAACAAGTAAATAATAAATTAACTTCTGGTCTGTTGGTTTATTGTTGTGCATAACGGCTCTGGTGCCTCTTCCAGCCTCTTCTAAGACTTTGGCCTTCATACCAGCCTGTTCTGACATAGCTCGAATAACAGACCTTACTGAGGACTCTCCACGTCTAACAAGAGTTTTTGGTAATTCCCATTCCCCACCCTCTTCTTTAATCACAAACCAGGTTATTTTTCCATTGTCTTTTTTATACACAACAGAACCACCAACCAAGATATCTTTTACTTTAGTATTTGAAATTACATTAATCATAATTTTGTCCAATGGTATTTTACCATATGCGGTGGGTACAGGATTTGAACCTGTGATGGGATTACTCCCGCGAGTTTTCAAAACTCGTGCAATGAACCGAGCTATGCGAACCCACCTTATAGTATAAACATATAGGACAGTTAATGGCGGTGAGGGTGGGATTCGAACCCACGGGCCCTTGCGGGCAAGGATTAGCAATCCTCTCGAATTGGCCACTCTCGCACCTCACCCTATAACCTGCGGAGACGGTGGGATTCGAACCCACGTAACCTTACGGTCCATGATTTCCAATCATGTAGAATTGGCCGCTATCTGACGTCTCCAATTTAAATTACGGGGGTTATTTGTACCTACCGTGTCAAAATACTTATAAAACCCAGCCTTATTATAAACCCAAACGTATCCATTTTCTAGCTTGAGACTTGGCCTTAGTCCCAAGTCCTGCATCACATCAAAAACAAAAGAGAGTAAAGGTCTGGAATAGTTACAAAAACTTAAAAGTAAGTAGTTTGGTCCAAAAGAACGTTTTTTTCTTCTTACACATACAGCGCAACCATCGGTATCCATTAAACCTTTCAAGCAAGCAATTTGAAATTCTCTGTTGCTTTTAACCCAAGAGGGAACCTCAACTTGCTGTCTAACTTTGTTTCCAATTTTTAATCCGATTTTAAGTAAATATTTAACAAAATTTGTCCCTGTTATGTATATGCACGTAGTGTTGTCTCTTCTTTGGTGAATGCGGGTTTTTGTATTAAAGACAGTATCCACAAGCCGACAAACATACTTAACATATTGTTTATCCTTTTTAGCATTCAAACTAATAATTGCTTGGTTATTTGTTATTCCACCGTCTCCTAAAAGAATTCCTACAATTTCAGCTAACTCTTCGGAATAGTTAGGAGTTGTAAATGTTTTTGCACCCGGAATAATCCCACTTTTTCTCATGACTATTAGAGAATTAGTTCCCCCTTTCCTTCTACCTTCAAGTGTTCCTGGATTTCCATGTTTCTCAATACATATATAAACACCAGTCTTTCCAGCATCTGACTTGGCTTTTCTCCATCTTTCAATTAATACTTTTTCGTTTTCCGTTATCATTAAGTCAAACTTCTTTGATAGTATTTTGGCAGCTGATCCAGATATGCAATTTTTCTCAGCTTTCCAATCTCTGTATGTTCTTGGATGTACATTAACAATCTGTGCCAACTCAGTAACAGATAAACAACTTTTTACAGCAATACTTAGGAGAAATTCTCTTTGTAGACCTTTTCTGAATTTAAAATGTGTTTCCATTTCCAACCTCATACTCTTTCCAAATTAATACTAACAATATCCAAATTTATTGTCAATAATAACCAAATTTTATAGTCATTTGTTTGTTTTTATTTACTACATATCTCATAGATTGTGTATAATGAATTTATGAATCCTGAGTCTGTCCAAACACCACAAAATACTCAACCCTTACAACAAAACCAAGGTTTAAATACAGGTTTTGGCAATCCTCCTCAAAAAGAATTACACATCTGGACTGCTCCTGCCAGACCATTTAAAAGAAGAAATAGAGAGTTTTATGTAACTATTATTTCAATTGCAGCCGTAACCGGTCTTGTCCTCTTCTTGGTAGATGGATTTCTTCCTGTCATGCTTATCATTTCTTTAGTGTTTCTTTTCTACGTGCTCTCAACTGTAGAGCCTGAAAACATTCAATATAAAGTGACTACTTTGGGTATTAAAATTGCAGAAAAATTAACACCCTGGGAAGCAATGAGAAGGTTCTGGTTCACCAAAAGATTTGACAGTGAGCTACTGGTAATTGAAACTTACACCCTTCCTGGAAGACTGGAACTAGTGATTAATTCAGCAGAAAAACCACAACTTGAACAAGAACTGAAGAAATATTTGGTTCTTGAAGAAGCTCCAGCATCTTTCCTGGATAAGTCTTCCAATTGGTTTGCAAAAAAACTTCCCCAGGGCTGATATAATAGGCTAAACCTGCACCCGTAGTTTAATGGATAAAATTCGACTTTGCGGAAGTTGAGCTGATGGTTCGATTCCATCCGGGTGCACCAGTTTAGGGAGGATGTGCCGGACGGTAAGGCATTAGTTTCGAAAACTAAAGGGAGCAATCCCTAACAGGTTCGACTCCTGTATCCTCCGCCCATTACCTTGCAATTGTCAGTCCCCACACTTTTTTGAAGCCATTTTCTTTTAGTGTTTTGCAAACTTCTTTTATAGTGGCTCCAGTTGTCCAGACATCATCAAATACAATTATTGTTTTTGACTTCAATTCTGGTATTGAGGCTAAATACTCCATATTTACCGCAAATTCTCCGCTAATATTCCGCAAGCGTTGCTGATGCGACAGGCCAACTTGGGGTTTTGAGTGCTTAATGCGCATTACAATATCCTTTTCAAACCCCCAATTTAGCCTTGAAGCAAGCCTTTTTCCTATTTCTTCTGTTTGATTGAAACCACGCAAATTTTCTCTTTTTCTATATAGTGGAACTGGGATTAAAACTGGAGAAGAAAAAAGATCCAGATTGTTTAAATCTTGGCCTACAATAGCCGCAATATTATCCGACAATTTGTAGGCATATTGGTACTTAACTGCAAAAATTGCTTTCTTGATTACCCCCCCATAGCAGTAGACACTAATTAAACCATCAAGTCCTAATTTTGTTTTACAGTTGTCATGGGTTTGACCCAAAGGAGAAAGTTTCTGACAGTTGGGACAACATGGCCATTGTTTTTTGGAGTGCAACAAGCACTCTTTACAGAGATAATCCCCTTGCTTACCACATTCCACACACTTAGTAGGAAAAATTAGGCTTAAGCAAAGCTTGAGTATTTCACTAAAAGCATCCACTTTAAGTTACAATATACCAAATGCGAGTGTTCAATAAACGGGCCAAATTTGATTACGAGCTTCTGGAGAAAGTAGAGGCAGGTATTGAGCTGCAAGGAAGTGAAGCCAAAGCTATTCGGCTGGGCAGAGTAAATATCTCCCAAGCCTTTGCTAAAATAATTGGAAACCAGGTTTGGTTGGTGAATGCCCACATCCCCATAGAAGGCAAAAAGGAGTACAACCCAACCAGAAGCAGAAAGCTGCTTCTCCACCGAGATCAAATCCGCACCATCGAGGCTAAAATGAAGGCCAGAAGGTTGACTTTGGTACCCGTTTCCCTGTACACTAAGCGCAGCTTACGACCAAATGGTCGGAAAAGCCGTCTTTACAAGCTCGAATTAGCCTTAGCTAAGGCTAAAAGAAAGTTTGAAAAGAAAGCTGATATCAAGGCTCACGATATAGAAAGAAATACTCTACGAGAGCTAAGAGGATACAAGGACAAGTAAACCTGGGGATGACCGGTTTCGACGGAAGGCACTTTGACAAGACTGCAAGCCGAGTTTGACTAATACTCGTAAAAAAGAGTTAAAAAGATAAATGCAAAAAAGCAAATATCTAACCTAGTTATGGCGCAAAAGCCAGCAATGGCCTATGCTCATTTTGCCTAAACAGCAACTAGCATCCTGAGATCTGATTCTCGACCGGATCAAAAGGGTGTAACCAATTCGAGATGCTATTTAATTCTTTGGATCTAGAGAATTAAATCTAAGACAACTAGGTCTTACTTTAAAATGCCTGTCAGTGGGCTTAATTTTTAAAGGAAATATTATTTACTGAACAAGCTTGTAGAAGTTTTGCAAATAGTTTTTCGGACGAGGGTTCAACTCCCTCCATCTCCACCCGATAGGAACTCCCTCTGTTTTATGAGGGTAGCAAATGGCTCTTTGAGCCGAAAATTCGTAACTTTCTCCTCGTCAACAAAAAAGTTCAAGAAAATTAAACGGGTAATTTGGTCTTTTATCTCTACATCCGCTGATTGAACGATATTTAAGGCATTTTTTGATAAGTTCAAGAATTGTTCGACTGTTAATCTATCTTTTTCTGGTTCCTTGATTTCGTTTTTGAGCTTATTTATGTTTGTCTTCAACTCCTCTTCTTCGATTTGAAGTTTCTTAATTCGGTTAGCGTTTTCCTCTTGCACCCTCTTGATTTCGCTAAAGTCCACCATTTTTAGGCTCCTTTCGCTAATCTCACGAGAAACACGTTTAAGAACTCCCTCTATATTATGTAGGTCGTGCTTGGTTTTTTGCCTTTTTTCATCACTAATAATCACTATTTTGCTTAAATAATCTTTATATTCTGCCTCACTAAAATTAAGGCCGTTTTGAAGAAAATCGTATATGAAATTTACGACAATTTTGGCTCTTATAGACTTTTTCTTTCGTGAGCAATTTTCATTGTCACATCGGAAAAATAAGTACCTTTTAGTGTGTCCGGTGGAAGGAGCAACTACCATTGACGAACTACAAAAAGAGCAATACACCATTTGTCGGAAAGGATAAAAAGACATCTTGTGGGGCTTTGTAGGCTTTATTCTGTGGTATGTAAGCTCTTGAACAGCAAAGTATCCTTCTTCACTTACGGCAGGCTTGAAATTATATACTTCTCTTAAATCGATTTTGTTTCCTGTTTTTTTACTTATTAGAACCCCGTAATAAAACGGGTCTTTAAAAATATCGCTTAACTTTTGCATAGTTATTCGTAGCTTTTTGCCGGTAGCCTTAACTATTTTGTAAAGGTCGTTTTTCTGTAAGAAAAAAACAATGTTTTCAATCGAAGTTCCTTGTATTCTCATCTTCCAAGCCTCGCACATTAGTTCATGATTTTTACCATCCGGCTTATAAAAACCGTCTTCATTTACATACCCATACTTGGGAGTTGCTACTTTTCCTTCTGCAAAATTACCCCTAACTCCTCTTGTGATTTTCTGTGATAAATCGTCTGAATACTGCTTTGACAGGACAAATGCCATACCTAAAAGCATTTTTCCGTTCGCGTCTTTTGTGAAGTGGTGGGTGGCAAACTTTAAATCTTTAATAATATCTTGGTCAATTAAATCTATAATTTCCCCGCCTTCTAACATATTTCTCGCTAGCCTATCTGGGTTCCATGCGAGAATTCCATCATATGTACCTGCTTTTATATCGTTAATCATTTTTCTAAATATCGGTCGTCGATGGGGAATTTTGGCGGATTTTTTCTCTATAAGGGGTTGACCAATAACGGTTATGCCTAATCTCAAAGATAGCTTCTGGCAATCTATAATCTGGTCTTTAATGGAGCGAATTTGACCTCTCTCGTCCGTTGTAGATTTTCTAGCATAGAGTACATACTTGAATTTAGTTATATCTGGTTCGTTCTCTTCCATATCCTGTAACTACGATTTTAACAGAAGATTTTAGTTACGGATTAAAACAAAATTCTTCTTCCTAAATTGTCTTTCATGCTCACTTTATTTAGTTCGGCCTCATCATTGTTAATTTTCACCCCTGCAAGAAGGTGCATTAAATCAACAACCCCATTAGTATTTAAACTCTCGTTTTCTGGTTCTTTGTTTTTGTGCTCTAGTTTTTTAGCCATAAAAAAGACCTCCGTGCCATATCGCTATGGTTTAAAGGTCTACTAGAGACACAAATCTGACTTTCGATGTACTTAGCGGAAAGCTACGCTTTACAATTTACTTATTCACAAATGTGAATATCACACCACGATAGAACGAAAAATAGTTCTCGTCAATTACCAATTATTGTGTGACGACTTTGCAATCTTTAATAAGGATATTCCCCAACGTTTGACTGTCAACTTTTCCTTGAACAGTAATTTTTTGGCCGTTTTTCAAAGCTGTTAATTCTGACTTGTCTTTGAAAAAACATTGAACATAAGTACCAAAATAATACTGGTCGGGTTTAGGATTTATTGAAAGATAGGGTGAACCCGTGATGTCTTCGCTTATGTTTTTAATATAACCACTAAATTCCACGTATTTTCCTTTGTATTTATCCTCTGCCGAGAGTTGGTTTTCATCAAATTCTTTAACAAAGGTTAGTATTTCAACTTTTTGAACCTCTGGTGCTTTTTGTGCTTCTGGTTTAGTTGTTGCTTTGTTTTCTGTACCTTTATCTTTGCTTGACCCTCCAAAAACAGCTCCCAATACAAGCAATCCCACAAAACCAATAAGAATGTATTTAAATAATTTCTTCAATTTAATCACCCCCTAATAAATTTAGCCTCAACACAGCTTCATAATTTGGCATCCTCGCCATATCACAAGTATGGCATCAAGGCCATAATTTTGCAAGAGATGGCTACACTTAATCAAAAGTTTGGAGAAAATTTAAGAAAAATACGTAAACAGAAAGGTTTATCGCAAGAAGAGTTAGCCGCTAAAGCAGGTTTGGATTTAACAACAGTTAATGAGTTGGAGAATGGCAACAGAGAACCAATGTTAAAAACTATTGTTAAACTCGCTAACGGGCTTGAAATAGACAATGACAAACTGCTTCCGTGATAGGTTTGTAGATTGGTTTGTGGCTTCTGATAGAATTGGTGCATGAAGTTAACTGATTTCACGAGCCCAAAAGAATTCCAAGATTTTTGCGATACCCTCTTTCATGCTGTTTTTGCAAGTTTTCAATCATTTGATGATAGTGGAGGAGATTTGGGAATGGATGGTTATGTTCCAGATAAAAAGATATTTGCAATTTATTTTCCAGATAGAGATAAATTAACCAAAAAGAATTACAAGGCCAAAATCAAAAGCGATTTGACTACGATTTCAAAGACAATCGAGGAAAGAAAACTAAAAGCTAAAGATTGGATTTTTGTAACCCCGTTAGACTTACCCACAGACGTTGTACTCTTTCTCCGTGAAGAAGTCTCCAAATATAAACTCGAAGGAACTTCCTATGGTGCACGTAAATTAACTCAACTTCTTTCTGAAAACCCCAAAATAATGAGCCAATATCCAAATCTGGCTGTGCCCGACATAAAAGAAGATACTCAAAAGATTAAAACCATAGTTTCAGAAACGGATAAGAATGTGGTTGCGATTATGAAAAAACTTGGAATTGAAAATGAAGGTAAACAAAAACCAATTATATCGTCCATTGATGTATTGGATGACGAGAATATAAAAAAGAGTTTTGAACATTGGCAAAAAGCAGAAATGAAGGAGGCTTACAAATACGCCGAAACTGCCTATCACAATGCAAGAGGACACGTAAAATTGCAGGCAATTATAAACATGATTTTATCAACAGACCAACAAGTTCAAAAAACCGGCTATTTTATTGCACTATGCAAAGAAGGAATTGAGCTTGCCAACCAGTTAGGCGACCTTTCCTCATCTGCAATACTAAAAGGCCATAAAGCGTATCTAATTCACCATAAAATGTTTGAAGCGTCAATGGCGCTCTATGCAGAAACCAGATATAGGCAAATCGGTTATGGACTAATGGGGAGCGATGAAATTCAAAGATTGAGTGAAACTGTTAAACAAAGTTCAAGGGAGGCAGATGTGCTAGTCCGGGAAGCTCAGGAAGAAGCTATTAAAGCCAAAAATTGGGATGCTCTTGCTCATGTCAAAGTTACTATTGGGAATGCGGCAGGGCTTTCATATTTTTTAACAAAAGAGATGGGGTTGGATACTGGCGAGATTGAGCATTATTCTACCAAAAACCTGTTAGAGGCAAAGGATTTATATGAACAACTTGGAGATAAAGAAGGCGTTTCCAACTCCCTACATAACCTTGCCAATAATCTCAGATTTTTTGGTGATTTAGAGAGGTCTAAAGAATACTCTAAACAAGCTTGGGATATTGCAAAAGAAATTGGATACAAAGAGTTGGAAGTGAAAGCAAAGGAACTTTTTGAAGATAGGTTAGGAGGAAAATAATTTAAATAATCCTTATTGTTCCACTAAAGGCATCTACTTCAACTTCCATTCCGTCTTTTAATACTTGGGTTGCGTTTCTAGTTCCAACGATACAGGGAATTCCAAGCTCTCTCGTGACAATGGCCGCATGGCTTGTAACACCTCCCATGTCAGTTATTATTGCTGACACCTTCTTCATAACCGGCGTCATATCTGGGTTTGTAGTATCACTAACTAATACATCACCCTCTTTGATTGTGCCGTAACTATCGGTGTCACTACTCATAATAATCTTAACCTTCCCTTTAGCTTTACCCAAACTTGCTGGAATTCCTTTTACATCAAATCCGTTTATCCCTTCTTCGGCTTTTTCATAATAAACAATAAGGTCATTAAAAAGAGCATCAACGTCCTCGTAAGCCAATTCGTCATTAAAATCAAAGAAAATTATGCTTTGTGGCTTATCGGGAGTGGAGCCGTATTGAAATTCATAATGTCCGGCTCTGTTTGATATTAAAGAAAAAAGTTCGTCTTGGTGTTCTTTTTCTATTGTGTCTGAATACCTAATAATCTTTTGTTGATTAAAAAGCATTGGGTCGGTAAAGGTTTGACCAGAAATTAATTGGAGGTGTTTATCTCCTTCTACAAATTCTGCAATTCCATTTAGACTTCTTGAAACAACAACGGTTCCTTTGAACTCGATGTTGTCTGGGTATTGCATAATAATTACTTTAAAATCTTTTAGTCTATCTAGCGATTGAAGGAAATTCCATCCATCATCTGCGTTTTCCAAGCCTAATTTTGAAACTCTACCTAAATCCTCAATACCCAATTTGGGTGTGGCACTAATCCAATATGGAAGGCCTAAATCGCCAATAGCTTCAAGAAATTCCTCTTTTTTAATTTGGTCACCTGATTTGAAAGCATAAAATCTTTCATGGGGTAAATTGTATTCCTTTAGAAGTCCGTAGATAATTTCTCTATCTTTTCTGTCTTCAATTCTTAATTTTTTTCCGAAATACTCTTCTGTTAATTTGCTCCATGCCTGTAAAGAAGTAGTCTTTTGCACGCCTTTATTATTGTCTGACATGGTTGAATTATACTTCTACGCTCTCATTGATACAACTTCGCGTTTAGAAAGTTCCTCCGCCGCTTTTTCGGCCAAATTGACATAATCGCTTTGCAGATTTTCTTTTTCAAGTTGGTCAAGAATACTTTTCGTATTGTCATGGCTATAATTTTCAATACTTCTTTTGTCTTTCACTCCCAACATTCGCAATATCTCCCTGTACATTTTCCAATCTTCCCTTCCGGAAGTCTCCATTTTTCGTAGGTTTTCGTTAATCGCATTTATAATGGCCGCTTGCGCCAGTGGATGTTTTTTCCATCTGGCGACTGTTTCCCTGTTAACACCCAACACTTCTGCAAAGATAGACCAGCTTGGAATGTTGGCACCACCTATCAACTTTATAAATTCATTAAATTCAATTTCCTTGTAGGGTTTCAAAATGGCGTTTTCTGCTGGATTTGACGGATTTTGAGGTTTTATCATGGCTTTAATTAAGATAATTGTACCCTTTGTTATACTTCAATTGATATGAAAAAAGGGACACTTCAAGATTACCTGTTGGTCATTTATGGCTATGAACAAATTTACGGTTTTGACGGTGGCGGGATTGAAAGAGTGAGGAATGAGGTTTCGGAGTTTAATTTTTATTCTCTATTGGAAACACTTTCAAAAATAGTTGTAAAACTATATTCCAAAAATGGGTTTTCAGATAGAAACAATCAGGTTCAACTGGTTCGAGATATTTTTGCCGGCGACTTGGAATTCAGGAAAAAGATATTAGAAGCAATATCTAAATCGCCAACCGACAATTGGGTTCTTTTTGCAGAACAGCCGATACTAAATTTATATAAAGTCATATTAGAAAAAGCAAAAAAGGAAGGTGGAAGACTTGTAAAACCAGAAGACGTAGGCTTGGTAGGTAAGTGGTTATTAATTCTTTCAGACGTTTGCATGCCTGATACTCATTCGGGAATTGTACTTCCTGTGGAAGTGGAAAGAGAGAGGTTAAGAGAATTTCTGGCGAGGCAAAGCTTTTTTATGGTAAGAGAAAGATTGCCATATAGATTAGCTAGATTTAAAGATTTGTTTCTTAAAATCGAGAAGTTGCACCCAGAATTTGATATAAAGAAGTTATTCTCAACGGCCACAAGTGGAATTGAACTTAACGATTATTTATCTCTCTGCTTCTATTTACTGGTGAGCTGGGTAAACAACACTACCCAAGAACCAGATATTACAAAGCAGTGGATTACCTGTAAGAGGAAATACTTTGAGCAGGCTCAACTTGATGAGAAAGAGGTGGATGCTGTCGTAAATTTACTTTTATTAGATGTAGACAATTATGAAAGCGGTTATCAAAAAGTTGTTTCTGAATTATTAGGCGGAACTGATATTTATCCTTATAATTTTCTGCAATTAAGACAATGTCCTTTTATTCCATTTAATAAAGAGTGTTTTGTGTGTCCTGCGCCGGACTTTTTAATGGATAAGGCAACAGAAGGTATTTATTGGCTTCTTGAAAACTATTTGCGCAAGATTGGAGACAAAAGAACCAGAGACGACCTTCCTACTGTTTGGGGTAATGCTTTTGAGGCATACATACACGAACGATTAGGTGGAGCTTTTGGAAATAGTTATATAAAAAATCCAAGTGCTAATAGTCGTGAATTGTTTGACGGGGTCATTGTGGGTTCGAAAGCAATCTTTTGCGTTGAGACAAAATATGCTCACTGGACTTACAAGGCAAGGCTAACTGGAAAGAAAGTGGACATGGAACCGACCCTAAAACAGCTTTTTTCTGGGAACGAAAAAGTTAAAGGATTGGGGCAGATAACAAGAACAATTAAAGAGATTGAGAGTGGTAAGTCGAAACTTCCAATAGAAATTGGTAATAAAAAACTAATTCCACTGTTAATTGTTGGTGAAACTGTGCCCATGGACGCCTACAACCGTAAATACTATGAGGATTTTAGCAAACTAGCAAGGTCTTTTTATGAAAATTACACAGTTATGCCCTTTATTATTTTAGATGCGGAAGAGGTGGAAACATTGGAAGCAATGATAGCAAAACATGGAGCGATGCTAGGCGAAGATATTCTTTTTGAGTATTCAGAAATGTTTTCTAAACGAAACGCCGATGGATATGTTCGAGAAGTAATACAATTTAAAAATTTTCTTAATAGGAAAGGATACTTATATCCTAATAACTTTCCGGTAATGAAAAAGTTTGACGCTATTGCAAACATCGCTACCAAGAAAGGCTTTCCTAGAGCAAAATTGCGATTTAGAACCGGTAATAAAACAAGAAAAACAAACAAATAGCAGTAAAGTTCAATAGTTTCCTTCTTGATTAGTACATATAAGCAAATCCACGCTCGGTTTGTGCCTGATTTTTATTTAGTTCATTTAGGATTATTAATTGAGGGTCTATATCGAGAGGCTTCCAATGTGATAGTATCGCTGTGGTAAGGAGTTCAAGATTTATCGCTCTTTCACCACTTGCAGAGATTTTTGATTGGGAGCAGTGGCCAAATGGGCATGGCCACTTAAAGATGTTTTGATCTTCTTATTGTTCCATCTTTATCTTTGACCAAATTATATCTATCTCTATTAATGTCATCTTGCAAAATAGCGTCTCTTAAGGCAACGAGCTTCTCGGAATCAATACCTTCTTGCCCACGATTAAATACTGCCACCGCTACCAATTCGTTTACCATCATTCCCTGTACACCACCTTTTACACAACTTTCCAAGTCGGATAATGTTTTGCATTCCTTCAAATCCATTTCTTTCTCCCTAGCTTGGTGATATTGAAGCACAGCTCGCGCTTCTTCTGGAGATAAATGACTAATTACCTCCTCTCTTGCCATGGGACCAAAAACCGCTCTTTCGGCGTTCATTTCAGTAGATTGTATAGCAATTAGAATTGAAGTCAACCATTCTTAGGCATACTTGACAAAAGCTTCAATGTATATTACCATAATGTACAGATATGCCCAGAAAGAAAGTTACCTTACCCAAACAAATTCAATTTGAATGGGACAAAGGAAATTTAAACAAAAATAAACTAAAACATAATGTTGATTGGACAGAATGTGAAGAAGTATTTTTCAACAAACCTTTGATTGTTGGGCAAGATCCGTCACACTCAACAGAAAGTGAGAATAGATATCAAGCTTTAGGAAAAACCAACAATCAACGATTATTATTTATAGCTTTTACGATAAGAAATGAAAAAATAAGAGTTATTTCAGCAAGAAATCAAGACAAAAAAGAAAGAACAATTTACGGAGGAGGTGAGAAAAAGTAAGAGCAGTTTAATATTAACCTTTTTTAGATGAATAATATGAAAATATGAATTATATGAAAAAATTAAAAACTATACCTAAATTTAAAAATGAAGATGAAGAAGCAGAGTTTTGGAATACTCACAGCTCAACTGATTATATAGATTGGAGCAAAGCTGTAGAGGTAGAATTTCCAAATCTTAAGCCTAGTACCAAAAGTATTACTCTTCGTCTTCCAGTGCACCTTTTAAACAGCCTAAAAAGAGTAGCTAATAAAAAAGATGTACCCTACCAATCACTTATGAAAGTATTTCTTTCTGAAAAAGTGAAAGAGGAAGACATAGCATTTGAATAAGTAGGTGAAGCGCGCTCCCTGAGCGCTTTTAAATAGGTTTGGTAGTAAGAGTAATCCGAAACAACCAGCCTACTTTTTAGAAAGTTAATTTCAAAAAAATTTTCCTATTTCTTTGTTCTAGTTTAGCTCCTTCTAAACTTCTCCTTGCCAAAAGAAATGGCCGTTAAGCCAGGAATTCGCACGTGAGAAAAATAAAAGGCGAGCCGCGAGCTGGAAGCGAGCGGGGAGCCACGGAGACGCCGTCAGCGGCGGAGTACCATTCGACAATTTTCGTACGCGTCCACTTGCAGAGACTTTTGATTGTGGCGTATATTTGACAGCACCGAACTCAAATAAAGCATCGTCATTAAATGTAGGAGCAGGTCCATGCCCTTCACAATCTACAAATATTAAGTTGTATGACTTCATGTCCTCCATAAAAATATTTAGCAATTTTTAGTTAATAGCCAGAAAACCTAGGAAACAAGTATCTTATCCAAAGTTTCTAAAGCATTTTTAATCGGCAATACAGTAATGTTGTCCTGATAAAGTACTTTGTCTCCCATGTAAAGTAAGTAAGCTTTTGATTTTGGATAATCCTGCAAAAAATGTTTAAGACCTTTAAGCATTGATTCAGAGAATTTACTTGAGTGCTTTACCTCAAAAGCAATAATCCCCTTTTCCCCATAAGCTATAAAGTCAACTTCTATACCAGTTGCCGTTCTATAGTAATAAAGGTCATAGTTCAAACCTAGAGATTGATTAATAGCAAGAAGGTTTTGAAAAAAAAGAGTCTCAAGTGCAATTCCTCCAATTTCTTCAGGCGCGTCCAGAGGTCCTGCGGGACGAATAGAACGATAAACCCCTGTATCAAAAAAATAAAACTTTGGTTGAGACATAAGTCTCCTTTTTGCTCGTTTTGTGAAAGGCGGCAATTTGTAGCCAATTAGCAAATCTTGAAGTATGGAAAAATAATTTTCAACTACCTTGCGTTCAACAGAAGAGTCACGAGCAATAGCCGACATATTTATAATTGACCCTTGAGAAAAACTTGCAGTTTCCAAGAAACGGGAAAATGCCGAAAGATTGCGGGTTAACCCCTCTTGAGAGATCTCTTGTTCTAGATATGTTGCAACATAACTAGAAAGATATTTACTTGGATCAGCTTCTTTAGTCGCTGAAGGCAGGAGTCCAAACTGTATCGCATGTTTAAGATTAAAACTTGTCCTTAATTCCAGAGCTGTTAATGGGTGCATAAAATAAGTGAGTGCACGACCAGCTAATAGATTGTGACCTTTAGATCTTAGTTTGCGGGCACTACTTCCAGTAAGAATAAATTTAATTTTTTCTGACTCTATTAGACGGTGGACCTCATTTAATAGTTCTGGAACTCTTTGAACTTCATCAAGGACGACATATTCCTTATTTCCGGGTGGTATATACGAAGTCAACCGACTTGGATCAGCCAAAAGCCTAGTAAAAAGACTTGAATCAAGAAGATCCAGATAAATAGAATTAGGATAATTAAACTTCACCCAGGTGGTTTTTCCTGTACCACGAGGACCAAAGAGAAAGAAGCTTTGGCTGGTTACAGGTTTGAGTAATCTGGTAATCATACTTCCATTTTACATGGTAATTTGGAGTTGTCAACTCCAATCTACAACTATAGATGCTTTATTAGTATCTCATACAATTTGTCTGAGACCAAAAGTATTATTTTCTTGTCTTCTTCAGAAACCACCAACTTTGAACTTTGTTTAATTTGATCTGATACATATTCTGCTTTATATCCTCCAGTTTTGTCTAGTACTATTATCCTGCCTTTATTTTTGTCCAATACATACAAATACTGCGTTGTGTCATCTGAAAAAATATCCACGCTTCCGGCAATATCCCCTTCTAATCCACTCATGACAAAGTTTTGAGGATTGCCATTGGTATATTTTTCAATTTCACCTTTACTGGTAAGCAGCCAAATTGAGCCATCTATTGACCAAGCAGCTACTCCTGATAAATCAACATTAATGCCCGGGGCAAACCAATTATTTTGACTTCCAAAGCCTGCATCAGATCCTGAATATCTCCAAATTGCGTTTTTTCCTTTGTCTAGAATATAGATATTGGCAGCAAAGGCATGCATGCCTGCTGCCTTGTCCCAGTCTTTGTCAATTGCAGTTTTCGTTGTTCCCAATATTTCAACTACAGACGAGTCTGTCAAAACAAAATTACGGTCTGCATATACAGCAGTAAATTGAGCATTTGATAATCTTTCAGGTCCAGCCAAGACGCGGGTTTTCTTGCTATCCATGGCCACACTAACTAATTTTCCTTGTCTATCAAGAATTAACATTCTGCCTTCTGAAATTGAGATATCATCTCCCCGTAGTCCTTGGCTCAAAAGTGACAAGTCTAAATATAATTCTGGGTTTACTTCATATATGCCAGCAATTTGGCCGATGTTGGAGTTTATTTCTGACAGTGTGCTTTCCACTTGATTATCTTTAACACCTTCAGTCTTAATGTCGTTCAAGGTTTGCCTTGCTGCCAACAATAATTCGCGGGCGCGGGCTTGATTAATAGTTGCCAGTGTTTTTGCTTCTTCAAGTTGGTGGACGGCAGTAATTAATCTATCCTCATATCTTGATCTGGCAAGCTTATTGGCTCTTTGGATGCTCCCAAAAACAATGCTCACCAAAAGAATAAATAATAAAACTCCTCCAATAAGTAAGACTTTACTTTTTCTGTTTCTGCCATCCATATCTGCCAAATCAGGTCTGACAATAACACGCCTTTCAGGAATCTTGGCAATCAAGCTATCTATAAAATCTACCAATGTTTTTTTAATACCAAGCACTTCAGGTGTTTGGTGGGGAAAAAACGAAATGGCTTCAGTATTAGCGATTGGGGTGGCAAATTTAACTACACAAGCTACAAAAGTGTGAGAGGTATTATTGTCATATACAAAGGGGGTAAGGGATTCAATTATTGCTTGAGCAGAAGGCTTTTCCAGGCAAGCTTTAATTATTCCCTCACTCATTTTTTCAAAATAATCACTCGTTGCCAGTAAAAAAGTGTCATTGGGAAATATATTTCCACTACCTGAAAAAAATCCAGCTTGGGAATCAATAATCTTTGCCAAACTTCCCTGGCGTAAAACAAAACCAGTTATGTGCTGACTAGCTGCAAAAACAAGTGAGTCGGCCAATATAGCCAATGCTCCAATACTGGTTTTAACCTGATCATTGGAGAATTCATTGCAAACATTTTCAATAGAAGTTTTTAAACTCTCAAAAGCGGGTGTAGCAATTTCTCCAAAATATTCTTCATGCAAACGGGTCAGAATTTCCCGGCCAACGTTAATTGATTCAATTTGCCCCCCGGAAAGACCAGTAATACTTATTATTGCCACCAGTCTGCCTCTTTTTATTAGTTTGTCTTGATCAGTAGGTGTGAAGTCATGCACTTGACCCCAACTACTCGCACTTGGGGTGCTTGTATATTTAGCAACTTGGGCAAGGGGTTTATTCACAATATTAATAATGCCAGAACAAATGTACCTAATGCAAAAAGCAGATGCAGCCAGGCGATAAACTTAATTGGGATTTCAAAACCAACCTCCAAAGTTTTAGTCATTAACCCCACTTGTCTGACAACCACAATTGCAAAAACAACATAAATTGCAATTGCAAACAAGAACAAGATCTTAACAATTGCCCAAATATCAAACCCGGTTAGTACTATTGCTTCCATTACCTAACTCTCCCTTCCAGTTTTTCTTGTTCTTCTTCAACTCGCAGTTCTCGAATAATTTTAGCTATTCGGTCAGGATCTGGAACTGCTTCAAATTCAATATTAGGAACAGCAGAAGCGGTTTGAATTTGAATCTCACCATAATTAAAAATGGTTCGAATAACACTTCCCATAACCACATTAACATCCTGTACCTGATCTAAATTTGCCTCGGCAATTTCCCTGTAAACAAGATTGATAAAATCAACATCAAAAATTCTCTCATCAGTAACTACATATACATTAAAAAACCAGCTCAAGAACTTTTCAAAAATGAAAGCTGTGGTTAATAGGTACCACAAAACTACTGCTACAAATTGAAATCTCTCAGGCATAAACTCAAGGAGGGGAAAGAAGCTCAATACTCCTGGAGCAAACAACATAATTACAGCCCCAATGATCCAGGGTACGTTAGTAATTGGGTGTTTCCTAAGCAGCAATACTATTCTTTCATGGGCATCCTGAGCAATGAAACTAACACCATCTGGAAAATAGAAAAAAGAAGACAAAGGGTTGTGTGTGTGACCCTCAATTTTATGAATATTTTTCTTTGGGTGGTGCAAAATCTCGTGAGCCGGTTTCATACCCGTATCCTCTACCTGTTCATCGGCAACTTCTGGAGTAAGTTGTTCTGGGTCATTTATAAAAATGTCTGGCATGCTAGCCTATTATATAACCAAGCCAGTCAAATTTGCCACCACAAACCCACAAAATCAAGCCAGTTTAAGTATTGACAAAGTATGTACAAATACTATACTATATCTATGAATTATCCTTTTGATTATTCAAGGGAGAAAAGTCTTATATTAAAAGAGACAAGGGGTGTAGATTTTGAAGATGTAATTAGTGCATTTGAGAATAGGAAACTAATAACTGAAATGTCCCACCCCAGACAGGACAAGTATCCCAAACAAAGGATCTTTATTGTAGAAATCAATAAGTATGTGTACGTAGTACCATATGTAATTGATCAAAAAAGGAAAGTGCGTTTTTTAAAAACAATCTATCCTAATAGAAAATTAACCAAAAAATATTTAGGAAAAATAAAATGAAAAAAAACAAATTTGACCCATTCAAAAACTTAGTTCTCGATAAATACGAACAGGAGATAGATGAGGCTCTTAACAGGGGCGAGTTTGTCGAAAGTGATAATATCGAAAAAATAAGAGATGAATTAGTAGAAGCAGCAAAAACACACAGACAACTAAGGGAAACCAAGAGTATTACCTTAAGAGTAAAGAATGAAGATTTAATAAAAACAAAGGCTAGAGCTCAAAAAAGCCAAGTTCCATATCAAACAATAATCAACCTTCTGATTAAAATGTATGGCAAAGGCGAAATTAACATTAGTATTTAAAGTTTCTCAATGTTGAAAAGTGAAGACTTAATACCAATATATCCAGGCGCCCGAAGGTTAAAAGCTTTTTTGAGATCCTCTCCAGTCATATTGGCACTACCTTTGTTGGTTGAGAAGGAAACAGATTGAGTAGAACCACTGTTTGAATAAATAACTGAAACTGCAGATACTGAATCAAAGCCTCCAATGGCTTTCAATTCATCCTTGGAATATGGATTGCCTCCCCAACACCCAGTATCCAATGGACTAATTCTTGAAACATCTCCACCCCCACTAGTTAATACTTTCCAAGCGTTTAGAATATCTGCTAAATCTCCCGAGGTTAACCAAGGATTATTTCTGCCGCAAGTTGCCCCACCACGAGATTTATACCAACCCTTATAAAACCACGGAGAACCGGCTGTCTTTTCATATGCCGTTGCTGGCCAATCCCCCGCTGCATCTTTGATGCCATTCCAACCCCATTGGGAAATAGTGTAACCACCGGAAGTTGAGGCAAAATATGTTCCTGCAGCACTCCCTCCTTTGGTCATTACCCAACCACGGGTGGCACGAACCGCTTCAGCCCACTTTCCACTCTTTAGTTGTGACTTATACACTTGGCAGGCTTCAGTGGTACAAATGCTTTTTGTTCCATTGTTGGTGTAGTAAAGAGCATAACTTCTAGCTGCAACAGCTTGAGCTTTCAAAGCTTCAAAACCACCACTGTCCCCCCAACTTTCCGGAACTTCATAAATACCCAACATGTAATTGTCTTCAAAAGAGACTGTTCCAATTCCAACAACCGTTATATTGGCGGGGGAAGCGAAACTCTTATTTAATTCTGCTCCTTGATAGTAAGCTGCCAGTATAGTTTCTGCAGATTGACCAGACTTACTTCTGCCATACGCCCCATACTGACTCATGCCGGTTCTGTGAGGTGCTCCAAAAGAAAATCCAGCAAAAGCAGGTCTGAAGCCTGGGTCACAATAATTTGAGGATCCAGGAGGACCAGAACACGGTTCAGCAGTTCCTGGAGTATCACCAACAGATGTTGCAAAACCACCAGCTTTAAGAGCTGACAATTCATTTTGTTTTGCAGACAAAGTTGCTATGTAGCTTTCCACTTTGTTTACTTCGGCTCCCAAAAACTTTGCTTTGGCGTCGATATCTTTTTGCAAAGCGGCCAAGCTGGCTTTGCTTTTTTCAAGTTTTTCTTTGTCTGTTTTTAGGCTCAACAAATCCTGACCATATTTTTCCATTGTTTTGCGGTCTTCATCGCTGGCTTTCTGGCGAAAAACAATTTCGCGGAAAGCTCCAGAAGCTTGAGAATTTAAAAAGGGAGCCAGGGGATCATAAGTTCTAATAAATTGATAGTGATTTTTGGCTTTTTGATTAAATATTTCATTTGCATATGCCAAGTCCTCTTCTCTTTTCAAAATATCTTTTTCAACTTGGGTTAGCTGAGAGGACAAAGAAGTAATTTTTTTCTTTAAATCTGTTAGTTGAGAGTTTAGGGAGGATAATTCTTTTTTGTTGTTTTCGTGAGCAGGTTTTAAGGCATTAATTTCAGTTTGAATTTCTTGTATTTGGCAGTCAAGATCAGCACCACAATGAGAAGCAAAGATATTAAAGGCAGATAAATTTGGATTGAAGATTAAAATTGTAAAACAAACTACAAAAAACACATGGACACCAAGATTGGCAAGCTTTTGGATCATATTATTCATTATATCAGCTGGAATATAAATGCATTTTGCTTTAGAATTTAAGTATGAAAAGATTTTTTGTTTTTTTGCTGGGTTTCCTTTTTATTTTTAACCTACTGTTACCAAAAAACATTTACGCTATTCCGTGTCCTAGTGTCCCTGAAGGTACTTGTAGAACGGGTGGCTGCAAAGATACTGAACATCCTGACAACAGAGGTGGTTGTAGAGGCGCAACCTGTTGTGTATCTGGTCCTGTAATAGTCGGGGCTCCCTGCCCAGAAAATCCACAGGGCACGTGTGAGACAGTGTGTCAAAGAAATGAAAGAATTGACTCTGCCGGCCTGTGTGAAGGCGAGTATACTTGTTGTGTTATCCAGTCAAGCGGCGGTGGCGACGAAGAGGCACCTGTTGACGATAGTGTTGGTTGTGGTGGAAATATAAGTAACGGGATTAATACTGCAATTGGCTGTATTCCAATAAACGACCCCAATACGTTTGCTGGTTGGATTTTGGGTTGGGCTATTGGTATTGGCGGAGGAATTGCTTTTATACTAGTTTTAGTTGCAGGCTTTATGATCACAACATCCCAAGGTGATCCTAAAAAACTTCAAGCAGGAAGAGAGTTGCTAACATCTGCAATTGGCGGACTTATTTTACTAATATTTTCAGTGTTTGTACTAAAAGTAACTGGTGTTGATATACTAGGTATACCAGGATTTGGAGTATGACAAACAAATTAGCACAAATAAATTTTCAAACAATAACAGAGAAGGGATTGGGGTCTGACTATAAGTATGACCCAAATACAAAAATTGGAACACTTATTACAGAATTGCTCCCATATCTTTTTGCTATTGCAGGTTTTGCATTACTTGTTTACCTATTAATGGGTGGTTTTAAACTCATGACCTCTGCTGGGGATCCAAAAAAAGTTCAGGAAGGCCAACATATACTTACAAATGCTTTTATTGGTTTCATTGTTGTCTTTTTTGCTTTTTTTATAGTTCAAATAATTGCAAAACTACTTGGTCTAAGTAGTGTAGTTAGTATTTTCTAAAGCATGAATAAATTAGCACAAGTTCCAATTGGCACCACTTTTAATACTCCTTTTAGCACTGGCCAAAATAGCCTTGGCGATTTAATTTCTCTGGGTCTTAACATTTCCTTTGTAGTTGCTGGAATTATAATTTTGTTTATGCTTGTTTTTGCAGGTTTTAAAATAATCCAAGGAGCAGGCAGTGGAAACCAGCAAGACGCTCAAAAAGCACAGCAAGCTGCTTCCTCAGCCGTTATTGGATTTGTTATAATATTTGCAGCATACTGGATAATAAGATTAATAGAAATAATTACAGGTGTTGCCTTTATTACTATGCCTGGTTTTTAAAAATATGAATAAATTAGCAGTAGACACAGATATATTTGGAGAAATAACACCACCAGCTTCCCTGTCAAAATTTGACCCCAACAACACTGGAGCTGGGATAGGAAATCTTCTGAATTTAGGATTAAAACTCCTCATTGTTGGGGCAGTTATTTATTCTCTGTTTAATTTTGTCCTTGCAGGTTATGCTTTCTTGTCGGCAGGAGACGATTCTAAAAAAATAGAGGGTGCCTGGGCAAAAATTTGGCAAACCGCTTTGGGTCTTGCTTTTGCGGCTGGGGCATATGTATTGGCAGGGATCTTTGGCTGGTTGATATTCGGAAGTTGGGACTTCATACTTAATCCAGCAATTCCAACACTAACACCATGAGAAAGTTACTTGCACAAACCAGTATTCCACTAGCCCCTGAGGGTGGTTTTAGAGGTTTTGGACCACTTGGCCTTGAGGGAGAAGAGGCTTCAACATCAGGGAGTGTTTTTACTAAAGTTTTATCAACAACCATAGGGGTCATGACTGTGATTGCTATTATTTGGTTTGTCATTCAATTCTTTCTTGGTGCAATTGCAATAATATTTTCGGGTGGGGATAAGGGAAAACTAACAGAAGCAAGACAAAAAATGACTACTGGAATTATAGGATTGGTTGTTGTAATAGCAGCAATATTCTTAATAGATTTAGTTGGATCCATTCTTGGAATTGAAGATGTCCTAAACATCACATTTATGATTAATTTACTAGGAATGAAATAGTATGACTAATTTACTCGCCTTAAGCTGTCAACAATGTGAATCTTTGTCTGGGAATTCCCAGCAGTACTTGGATTGTGCAAAGAATTGCACTCCAGATAAAAATACTAACCCAAGTGAAAAAATTATAAATCCTCTTTTGCCAGAAAATCTGAGTTCAAAAAGTGGGGAAAGTTTTTTGGCTTCCATTTTTCCTCCTTTAGTTGGTTGGATCTTTGTTGTTGGTGCAATTGGCTTTTTTTTCATGGTAGTGCTTGGGGCAATTCAATGGATATTTTCTGGAGGTGACAAAGGGGCTGTTGAGCAAGCCCGTGGAAGAATTACAAATGCATTAATTGGAATTATTCTTTTGTTTTCCACTTTTGCAATTATCAATCTTGTTGAGACTTTCTTTGGAATCAACATTTTGACTATTGACATCGGCCCTCTTAAAATACAATAATTATTCATATGTTCGGACTTATTCACACAGTATTAGCAGCAGGTGAAACTTCTACCGATATAAAATTGGTTCCTAGCACAGATGACTTTGAAACTCTCTCACCAGAAAATCTAACAATAGCGAGTTTAATTTCTGGGCTTATTACCTTTGCTTTAGTTATTGCGGCTATAGTTTTCTTTTTTATGTTAGTTATTGGTGGTATTAAATGGATACTCTCAGGAGGAGATAAAGGACAAACAGAATCTGCGAGAAATCAAATTACAGCAGCTTTAGTTGGTTTAGTTATCGTCTTCTCAGCTTGGGCAATTGCTCAACTTATTAAAGCATTCTTTGGTGTTGACATATTCACACTTGAACTTCCAACAGCTTTCATTTGAACTCGTCTCCTGTTGTCTATTGCCTTAAGTTAATTTAAACTATTGCTATGTTCGAAATTCATGCAGCAGAAATACCTACCTTTGACGATACTGGGGTGGCAACCATTGGTGGTTTTGAAACACTCTTTTCAAATGTGGTTGGTCTTGCCGTTGGTTTTGCCGGACTTGCTTTGTTTATTATGCTTTTGATTGGGGGTTTTAATTTTTTGACTGCTGGCACGGATGCAGGAAAAGCACAAGGAGCACAAAAAACAATTACTTATGCAATTTTGGGTCTGGTTTTCATTGTAGCTTCATATTTTATTCTCCAGTTAATTGGGAATTTTACTGGTGTTACAGGAATCCTCAACTTCACAGTCGTTCAACCTTAATTGCCCTTCTAATGGTAAAATAAATCATGAATAAAATGTTGCTGTCTGCATTTTTTTTACTTGGATTTTTTTTGTTGTTTAATAATCCAAAAACTGTCTTTGCGGTTAACACTGCCCAACACGACTGTAATTCTTCTAATGGCTGTTACTGGTGTTGGTGGCAAGCAGGCCAAGGGTGTGTACAAAAACCTGATGCCCCACCAGAATGTGAAGGCACTACTCAGCCGGGAGATTGTTCTACGATAACAGATCAACAACAATGTCTTAATATTAATTCAAACAATAAGTTTGAGGGGCGAGCTTGTATTATTCCAACTACCAGTTGCCCCATACCAGATCCAACTCAAACTTGCGCTTATGTTCCAGCAGGCTGCAGCGCTCCCGCTGGCTATAGTGTTAAAACTGACTATATTTTTCCAGATCCATCTAGTGGAATATCTGTTGGTGGATCCCAATGTACCAATCCAGTTGCCGGCCTCGCTCCCGGAAATTCATATACACTTTACTGCAAAAGCCAAGATGATGCTTGTAGTGTTTATAGAGTTCGGGCTCCTCTGTGTGGATCGTCTGACGAAGCAGAAATTGGCTGCCAGTTTTCAACCGATGGAAAATACCTAGCTTGCTGGGGCAACAATTATCGAAGATGTAATCCAACCATGTCTGACTTTCCAGACCCAGCGGAAGGCAGTAGAAAAGCACAAGGATTTCTAATCGGAGGAAAAGAATACACAGACGATATAACTCAAGCAAAATTATATACCGGAGCGGTTATGTATAACGGAACAGTGCCTTGTAGTGGTTCGGCGTGTGTTGTAAATAATCAAGCAATCTGGTTTTGTGATGCCAATGTGGCTGGATGTGGCCCGGGAGGTGTTGAGGTTGGCGGTGAAGGAGAATCCAGGCTGTGGTTTCCACACTTAAGATTACTTGCAGCGTTGTCGGCTATGGCTCAGGCAATTTTTAATCCTCAACCTAGTTCCCTGAAAAATAATGCTCCACCGTCAAATCAAAATGCATCCCTGACCAACCCTGGTGTGGTTACAACCAAAATTGAAAAACATCAAGGAGTAGACGATGCAACTACAGTTGTAAATAAAGAAACAAACAATTCCTCTTTAGTAGTGGCTCAAGTTGTTCCTGCAGCAGAAACATATCAAGCACAAACTGACCCACCATATGACCAGATGGCTTGTGTGGTTCCAGAAGTAAAAAACAACGAAGGTGATGATTTGGTTGGGCCAAAAATAGTTGGCCGGGTTCTGTTTACCCAAAAATACGAGTATGATGCCTGCCCTAAACCTACGAACTGCTTGGCCGATGGAGTAGACACTCTCTATCCCGAGAACTGTTGTTCGCAACGCGCTACCGATCCTCAATGTCACGCCAATCCAATAGATAAAGGTGGAGGACAATTTACTTGTGGTTCTATCCCCCAAGTTGAGCGTCAGACAGAAGGAAAAGCTGCAGTCTATATTAAAAATCCTTTAGTTGAATATATTTATGATGTTATGGTCAATGGATCTCAATCCTTATTCAAACGATTTATGCCATCTATAAATACAAAAGAATTTGATGAAATCCCCTCCTCAGTTGCTTACAGTGCTTCTGCAGTTCAAAACACTGAGAGTGATTCACCAGTAGAATTAAAAACTGAAGATGGCAACTCTCCATCTTTCTATGTTCCCCATATTGGATCTCTTAAAAAATATTGGCTTGAAGATTTACAAAAAGCCTTGAGACCAAAAAACGCTGGTACCTCATCTGGAATTCCACCAGGAACCTCACCTGCCCCCTCCCCCGCCGGAGTCTGTAGTGCACCAGATCCAGAAAGCACAGAATTCCAAAACGACATCCTTCAAGCCTCAATCGACAATGGCGGAGCAGCAGCCAGTGTTCCGAAGGGTGTTCTTGATTGGATATATAGAATTGAAGCCTTGCCTTTTTATACAGAAAGTGAACCTTATACTTGCAGCTATAAATTTGGTGTTTACTTAGGACTCATGGCCATGAGCGACAATGGCTACAACATAACAGTTGACGAGACCCAAAAAGCAGAGACAGAAGTAAATCAGTGTGTAAAAATTGATGGTAAATTAAATCGCTGTTGGCCGGTAGACACAATGGAAATAGCCGCTAGGTTGTTACTATCAAAAATAGGAGAATATCCAGGAGGCAAAATAACCACCCAAAGGGAAGTAAGAGTAGCCAGTTGTGGATATTATGGAGGGGATACACCCGACATCAGTACCAAGAATTTTGCAAAAGGACACTTTACATCATCACAATGCAGAGGAGGAGATTGTAACAACATGAGCTATGCAGACATTGTTTGTTTAGGGTCAGGATATTGTGATGGAACAAATTGGCCAAAAAGGTTAGGTGACAATCCAGACACCGACAAACCTGAAGTATGCTATCAAGCACCATGAAAAAATTAAATTTTAAAAAATTAATTCAAATTGGTTTAGTCTTTGCCTTGTTAGTTTTAATTTTCATGCCTTCTTCTTTAATTGCAAGAACTCCAGAGGCAAAAGATGATTTTGATGTAAATATCAGAAAAAGAATGCCTGATGGATATATAGAGGTTAATCCACCATATCCAAATTCTAATACAATTGGTCTTCCTCCAGAACCAGAGGATTTAGTAAAAATAAATGTTGGCGGGCCAACTGACAATTTAGCCCCCCAACTCAACACTCTAATTGGATCAGTCAGCAATCCAAATCCCCAATTTACTAATCTTTACACAGTCAAACAATGGAGCGGCGGAGCCTTAGGTGACGACATTAAAGCCGACTACACCGGCAATTGGGGAACTGTTTTGGTTGCTTTGCAAGCAGGAGATGGTGAAGAGGTCAAAGTTCCACAATCGGGTTATACAATTGACGATCAAAATCACCAAGTAACAGTGTTATACGCTACAGAATCCGACGTAACACTTCATTACGGAACCCAAGACAGTATTGCAGTTGGTTATGCTATACATCTATTAGATTTTAATGTTAGTGACGAACTTTTGGCTGCTTACAATGAGAATGAAGCAAACGGAAGAACAACACTTCTTGCCCTTCCGTGTGGATTTGTTTTGGGAAATGTTCAAGGAGGATCTGTAAAAGTAGCAATACGAGATACAGGAAGTTTCATTGATCCACGTATTGGTAAAGATTGGTGGGATCATGCTCAAATTACCAGCACCACCTGTGAGGGAGAAATGGGCTTTACCGAGCCGGGAGGAGAAGTGCTTCCCAATCAAAGACCATTAACAGATTTTCTTCCCGACACCATTGCTTGTGATCAAACAGCAGATCCTGAATTTCATCCCTTAAGACCATATCCTGCAAATGCCTGTGATCCATTAATTCCTCAGTCAATACCAAAGGCACTGGACAGAGAGGCACCTGATTATCAAAAATACATTACCTATTCTTGTGGTCCACAATTACAACCTGTGGGAACAGAAGCCTTTGACCCATATGGAGATAACGGTAAATACGACGGACTAAAAGTTACCAATGCTGCAGGTCAACAATATGATCATACTATTTGTGATAAAGATCCAAATGGATTAGGGGTAACCTGCTACCGAAGTTCGAGCTTTGACTTAACTGCCGATCTAAAGGATGCAAATTTAGGCATACTCGGAAATACCCAAACAGGTAATTTAACCGACGAACAAAAAGTAAATGAATATCTGTCTTACTACTTAACAGGTGTTCCTCAAGTTGCTGAGCCGTTAATTGACGCTTCAATTGAACAAATTGATCGTGTTATTAATTTTTCAGGACCAATAAGAAAACTGCTACCTTGGGATATGCAAAATTCTGAGGCCAGAGGAACTTTAGCAACAAGCCCTGAAACAGTTGGTAAAGAGGTACACGACTACAAGATTGAAGGCGAAGGTTATTTTGGCAACACAAGCCAGAATTTATCAAAATTTGATCCTTCTCCTCCAGATATGAATAGTGATGAATATAAAAACGATCCACAAAAATATCAAGACGACCTTACTGCTTGGAGATTTGGAGATCCAAGTATAATTCCTGACATTTTTGGATTGGATTTAGTCCAAGCATTTAGGCAAATATTCAATATTCAAACTATTAATGCTAAATTGTTCCAAAATATTCCTTTGTCATCAGTTGAAGATACGGCTGGAGAATTTATTTTGACCATGTTTGGCGACAGCGCAGATGAAAATCCAAACATTGGTCAACATTCAGCAAACGGCAAACAAACAGCCCCATCAGAATTAACAATAATGAGTGCCGAGAAAGCGTCTGGTGAACCGGGAAGCATCACTACTTTGCCGTCAACCTACCAAAACAAAACTCCAGAACCAGGAATAACATCTTGTTCTGAAGAATTAAACATTATGCCACTGGGAGACTCTATAACCGTTGGAACAACTTTTAACGACAATGCCGACACATACCCCGGCTATCGACAATTCCTATACACTGCACTTACCTCAGCGAGCTATAAGTTTAATCTTGTTGGCAGCAGCACCCAAAAATATGACCCCCCAGCCACAGACGATGATCACGCAGGCTATGGAGCTCAAGGAACAGACTTTTTCTTGACCCGCGTTACGGGATTTGTAAAAACTGTTCAGCCAAACATTGTTTTAATGGATATAGGAACAAACAAACTCACCTTCATTGGTGTTGAACAAAATTTACAAAATATGCGGCAAATCATTACCTCAGCACACGCAGCAGCACCAAACGCTAAAATTTTGCTTGCAACCATCAATTACACTACTTATCAAGCAGCAGTTGACCAATATAATCAAGGACTAGCAGACATTGCCAACGATTCTGAGTTCAGCAGTTATGTAAAATTAGTCCCAATGACAGGTATTGAATTAATGTCAGACGGAGCACACCCAACGGCAAATGGATATGACTCAATGGCTCAAAAATGGCTGGCTGGAATAAATAGTGTTTGTACTAAATAATTAATTTCTGCTAGAATCTAGTGTAATGCCTAATCTTTTCAAAAAACTTCTTACATCTTTTTTTGTTTTTTTAGTTTTATTTTCTACTATTTCAGTTCTTTTTCAGTCTGAAGTGAAAGCGCAAACCCACTGGTATGATCCAAATTTTAATGATTGGTATGTAAAGACATTTGATCCCGCGACCCCTGTCACTGAAATGTTTGGTGAAAGATACACAGCAGCACAAGTAAATTGGGTTATCTGGAGTGTTCCTTCATTTTTCATTAATCAAACTGTCGGTTCAGAACCAGCTGCTTGTTTGATGAAAAGCAATATTAGCATTAAAGATCTGCTTAATGCTGCAACGCTAGATTTGAAAAGTATGGTTCAGATTGCGCCATGTATCCCCCCAATAGCTCAAAGAATGAGTCAGTTGGTTGATTCAGTTAAAGAATTACAAGCTGATGGTATGTCAAACCAACCTACAACTTTATGGGCAGCATTAACAACAAGAAAAGACCTATCATTTACAGGAGGTGTTGTTGAAAAGCTGGCCAACTTTCACATAATTACTGAAGTAAAAGCACAAACAGGATTTGGCTTTGGAGCTCTATCCCCAGTCAGAAGTCTGTGGATTGTTACAAGAAACATTAGTTACTCTCTGATGATTATAGTAATAATTGCGATGTCGTTTATGATTATGTTCCGAATGAAAATTTCCCCTCAAATAGCCATTACTGTTCAATCTTCACTTGTTAAAGTAATTTCAGCGCTAATTCTAATCACTTTTTCATATGCAATTGCAGGACTTTTAATCGATTTAATGTATGTAGTGTATGGAGTTATTAGTATACCTGCGGCTGAGTTTCTGGGAAATACCACAATTGCATTTAACTTTTTAACATCTTGGGGCTTCTTGATTATCTTTGGATCAGCTGTTTTTATGGCAGTTATGTTTATGATGGGAATGATATTGTTCGGACTAGCTCTCGCAGTTCCAACAGCTGGTTTTTCTTTACTTTTAGTTTTTATTGGAATAGGTGTATGCATAATGATTTTGTTTATGGCAGCCAAAGTAGTTTTTACGCTTATAAAGGCGTATGCAATGACCTTGTTATTAATTATCGCAGCTCCTTTTCATATTTTATTAGGAATGCTTGTTCCAAATTTTGGTTTTGGTATCTGGATGAGAAGTTATATCTCTAATTTAGCAATATTTGTTACAACCAGCGTGCTTTTACTTCTTACAATAATCTTTTTAGACACCGCTATGGCAAATTTTCTTTCCATAGATGGATTATTAACAACAACTCTTAATCCTAGTACGAATTTGGGTTGGCCACCATTAATTGGTGGTGGTGGATTTATGGCTAACTTTTTATTATTAGGGGTGTCGATGGTTATATTCACTATAATTCCAAAATCAGCAGAACTAGTCCAGTCATTAATCAAAGGTGGACAATTCAACTATGGAGCGGCTTTAGGTGAAGCGCTTAAACCAGTTCAAGCATCCGTTTCTTACCATTATGCCAAGAGAGAAGAATATGACAAACTTGCTGGCGGTACAGGTAGAGATCCAGTTGCCCAAGCTCTTAGAATGTTAAACTTAATAAAATAAACTAACTAAAAAATCCAGGGTAATTCTTTTTAACTGCGTTCTTTGCATATATCCAATCCATCGCACCTATCTTAGGAGACAGTTTTGAACCTTGTGCTTTAATTCCCCACCAAGCCATAAGGAGTTTTTCGCGTTGATCGTTATCGAGTTTTAATTTTCTACAAACAGTGCCAAGTGCTAACAAATCAACCCCCGAATCTTTACCTTTCATAACAACATCAAATACTTTAATAGCTGGAGAGATAGAATCGAATTGATAGCTTGCAAACGGAGTTTCCATACCTCCCCATTCAATATTGTTAGTACTGACCCAATTTTCCGGCACTCTTTGTCCGAACAAAACCTCACCATTTCTAACAAAAATATCAAACAAAGTAAGCTCCTCGCCATCCACAGAAGCCTTTATTCCTTTGAGTGCGTTTTCAAACATTTTTCTTGGTAATACTTCTACGTCAAGTTTTGAGCCTGTTGATCGTGTGCGGTTAACAGCCCACTCCCCAAAAACCCCCATTGCTTCCTGGTTTTCTCTCTTGTTGGGATCGCCGGCTTTTGCAGCAAGCCGTTCCTGAGGGTGCATCATCATCCAAAGTGTTAAGGCTTTTAATTGTGGTACTGCTGGAGGAATTCTATCTTCCAAACCAAAAGCATATATACTATCAAATTCCTCAACGACATTGCCTGAAAAAATCAAATTCCACGCCACTTGTTCTGCGTCTCTAGCTTCGCCAAGATTCTCAAGATCCCAATTTCTCACTGCAAGTTCTCTTACTTTCCCTCGAATTTCAGCAAATTGGGGTGCAGTACTAATTTCAAAAAAACTTGTAGTAAACTGTTTCTTTTGAATCGGCTTGGTATTTGCGTCCCATTTTTCTGGTGAAACATACTTAGGATTGGGCACTCTCAGAAAAGAAATATCAGCGTTCCTTGCTATACAGTAAGTATAAAAGGAACCTATCTCCATAGTGCCTTGTATACCTAACGAATCTGTTAAGAATTCGCCAGAAAAATCAATTTGAGCTTGATTTGGAAATTGCTTATCATATCCGGGTGCCATTCTTTTGTGTCCAGCCATAGAAGACAGCGCCGCCCTTGCCTTCCACTCTCTCTGCTCTTTTGCTCTAATATTACGGTCTGCTCCAAGTAAAAAATTAGGAACCTGTAAATCCATTTGCATAGGAACCATTGTTTCCTCAGCTTTTAAATATAACTCCTTTTGTTCTTCGGGAGTGCCTTGCCCCATCATTCTTGCAAAAGTTTCAGCGTTAAACGGCAGGTCTTGCGGCGCATTTCCAACTGGCTGGTTTTGGGCAACTTGTCTATCAGGTTTTATTAAAGCTAATACGTCTTGGGGCATAAGCTCAAAATTTGGGTCAACAATTTCTCTTAAAATATCTTCGATTGCATCTGCTTCTTCAATTACTGAGTTAAGCGTGTTTATTGCGGCTGGCATCAATCTTTTCTTTTCTCTCCACTGCCTATCTGCTTCTGTGCCTTTATTAGCTAATCCTACTTCTCTGGTTTCTGCTGCAACACCTCTAACTAAAGTTGACGTTATGCCTTCGTAATTAGGATTGTATCCTCGCATTCCACTGACATCGTTTTCTGTTTCCAATGCTAATGTTAGTAAATTAGGATAAACTGTATCCCAAGTACTGCTCGACATCTGAGCATCAACAGAAACTGGAAGGTCTTGAAGTAAATAGTCCCTAGCAAATGCACCAAAGTTTCTTACAAGTGTACGTCTCTGTCCTTCAAGAGCTGTTCTTTGGTCGGGAGCAAGAGTAAGATCGTTTAGTTCAGATTGGATTTCCTTGAAACTCTTTTGTTGTGATGTTTGTGTCTCTCGACCCATGAAAGCCCATCCTCCAGGTAGATTTGATTCATCTCTCGATCGATTCACTGGCTCAGAAAAGTCATCATCAACTCCCATTGACACATTTTACCATTTTTATGCAAATTGTGTTCACCTGGAACAGTCAGACTTATAATCATCTTTTTTAGCATTACAATACGGACATGTTGTAATGCCTCTTCCAGAAGGAATTTTACCTTCGCAATTAGGGCAGTCAAAATACACTTCTACATCTGTTTTTCTGTAGTTACCAAACCCATCTACTGCAACACTAAGCAAACCTCGACGCGCTAAAATATCTAAGTTAAACACGCCCGGACAAGCTATTTTATTCACAAACCACCCCTGGCTGAGCATATACTTTTCACCATATGCTCCTATACTAACAAAATCACTGTCTCCACTAGCCTCCTCAACCATTTCTGCCATTTCTTTAGCAACAACAAGAGCCGCCTTTATAGCTTCAGATTTCATTTTCTTTGGCACTCCATTTTTTATTACTAGCCACCAATCAGAGTTTTTTAGAAATGGGTTCTGGGGTTCAAAAATAAAGGCTTTTTCTCTTAATTCTTCTGTGTGTTCGACTAATTTCAAAACATCTTTAGGTAATGTTTGCAACGGAATCCCATAGCACTTAAGAATTTTTAACCCGTAAAGCTCCACAACCTCTGCCACATTTATCCTGGCTTCTTTATATAGTGAATCTCCTTTCTCGGGACTAAACCAATAAATCACATCTCCAGGTTTGGCTAGCTGACCTTTGTTGTAATAGAAATCAATTGCCCCGATTTTTTCTTTTTTCAAAAGAGGTGTTTTGTCCCCAAAATTACCACTAACATCTTGCCTACTAATTATATCTATTGCTTGGCCATCTGGAGTAATAACCACCCACCACGGATTAATTCTTTCTAGAAAATCTCTATCTCCCGCTTCCAAGACCAATCCAGCCAAATGGTTTGCAATAACTCTTTTTCTTCTTTCCAAGGGGACATCTTTATACAATGAGGTGTCAAAAACCTTCTCAATTGAATTAAACTCAAACGTTTGTAATTCTAGTGTCATTTCCTGCTCGGGCTTTCTAATTAGCTACTAGTTTTCTGACTTTACAGTTGCGGCACAGTTTGGGAGTTTCACCAAATTCCTTGAACGTAGCTAAAATAAATATACTCTATATTGATCAAAATTTCTTGTGAAAATAATTATAAGTTGCTAAAGAGCCTTCACGATATAACATTGATAGAGAGACTACCTGTAGAGACTGCCTATATGGAACAACATCCAATACCACAACAAATATCTTCATATCAATTCCGATTAGTTGGTGATATGACCTTGAAACAATTCTTTCAAGTGGCTGCTGGAGCTTTAATTTCTTTGCTTATTTATTCAACAGGCCTTCATCCAGTTTTAAAATGGCCACTGATAATGTTTTTTTTGAGCTTCGGAGCAGCCTTGGCTTTCTTACCTTTTCAAGAGCGACCCCTTGAGAGATGGGTACTGGCTTTTTTTCGCTCAATTTATTCACCAACCATGTACAATTGGCAACCATATCCTGCAGCCCCAGCCTTTTATATGTCAGAATCTACGTTGACCGGAAATGCAGGCTCACCAAGTGGCGGTTCAACTGCTTCTTCAAATGGATCAAAACTGCCATTTCTTTCCAATTTGGAAGAACAAGAAAATAATTTTTTAAACAAACTTGGAACGCTTTTTGTAGCAACACCAATGCCAGTTGCAACCACTCAACCAAACCAACAAATTCCAATTCTACAAGACACTACTCGACCACAGGTTACAATTCCTCAAGTTGGAGCAGTAGCAATTGCCCCAACCAGTGCCAGACCCCAATTTATTGTTGAAGCAGAAAACAATCAAAGCAAACAAATAATTAACCCTTCAGCCAATGTTTTTTCTACAAGTGGCGTTCCAGCTCCATCAAGCAACCCATCCACTAACCAGCTCTCAGCCAACCCAATACAAGCTCGGTTTTCGTCTGATGCTGCTCCTCCATCCCCTGCAGAAAATCCTAATTTGATAGTTGGCCAAGTAATGGATAGCTCTGGAAAAATAATTGAGGGGGCAATTTTGGAGATTAAAGATGATTTAGGTAGACCAGTAAGGGCCTTAAAATCTAACAAAGCAGGTCACTTTATGATTGTTACTCCACTTCTTACCGGTAAATATGAATTAACAACAGAAAAAGACGGTTTCGAATTTGACCCACTCACCTTTGAGACCAGAGGAGAAATAATTCAACCTATTGCCATCCGGGCTAAAAATAGTTTAACTAATTAAAAAAACACATGGATACTAAAAATATAAAAATCAAAAACTTGCGGGTGCCGATTATTTCTGTTCCCGACTTGCCTATTCAATCAACAAGCCAAAAACAACTGCCAATCGCCGACATTATCGACGATATTGCGCTTTTTAAGGATGGTGGGGCATGTTTAGTATTAGAATCCACCTCCCTTAATTTTGGTTTGTTGTCAGAAAAGGAGCAGGAGGCGGTGGTTGCCGCTTACGCAGCACTTATTAACTCACTTACCTTCTCGGCTCAAATATTAATTAAGTCGCAAAGGAAAGACATCACCAGCTATTTAAAATATCTGGATGAGTCATTCACCAAATTGCAAAACCCAAAACTTGTTGGCGTTGCCAAAGCATACAAAAAGTTTATTACCGAAACTGTTAAAAAGAAAAATGTTTTAGGCAAAAGATTCTTTGTCATTATTCCTTTTTCCCCACTTGAGTTGGGGGTTGCCAAATCTTTTGCAACCTTCATTAAAACTAATTCTGAAAAGCCACTTCCGTTTGCTAAAAGCTATGTTTTGAAAAAGGCAAAGTTAATCTTAATCCCCAGACGTGACCATTTAACCCGGCAAGCAAGAAGGTTGGGGTTGCGCTTGAAACAGCTAACCAACCAGCAACTAATTGAATTATATTTCGATGTTTACAACCCTAAACCTCCTGCCAAAAAGCAGGCAGAGGAAGCAAGTGTGGCTATACAAACAAAAAATTAAATTACTATGGACAACACAAAAAAAGAAAAACCAGCAATCATCAATCCCATCCATTCGCTACAAAATGAGGGATTAGGACTACAAGATGTTCTTGCCCCAAAATCATTTGAGGTAGATTTTGATTATATAAAAATAGACGACGTATATTTAAGAACGCTTTTTATCGGCGGTTATCCAAGATTTGTTTCTCCGGGTTGGCTTGAGCCAATTATTAATTTTGATCACTCATTGGATATTTCCTTTTATATTTATCCCGTTGAAGGCAAATCTGTTCTTGATGATTTACGCCGCAAAATTGCCGAAATGGAGGCCGAAATCTCAACTGACATTCAAAGAGGGAAAGTAATCAACCCTTCCACTCAAGCAAAACTTGAAGACGCAAGGGTTTTACAGGAACAACTTGTAAAAGGGTCTGAAAGGTTTTTTGAGTTTAGTTTCTACGTTACAATTCCTGCCAACTCGCCAGAAGAATTAAATGATGTAACCCGCCAAGTAGAATCTACCCTCGGCTCGCTGTTGGTAATTGCCAAATCAGCAACCTTGGATCAAGAGCAGGGATTTTTGTCAGCTGCTCCATTTGGCACAGATAAGCTCTCCATAACTCGCAACATGGATACAACTTCCCTGGCTACAACTTTTCCATTTACATCGGCAGAGTTATCAAGTGACACGGGAGTTTTGTACGGCATGAATTCCCAAAACGAATCGTTTATTATTTTTGACAGATTCAGTTTGGAGAATTCAAACTGTTTGGTACTTGCCACAGCAGGCTCTGGTAAGAGCTTTACAGTAAAATTAGAAGCTGTAAGAAGCCTAATGTTGGGCACAGAAGTTATTATTATTGACCCAGAAAACGAATATGGAAAACTTTGCGCAGCAGTTGGAGGAGAAAATATTAACTTTTCCTTTAGTTCACAGTCAAAAATAAACCCATTTGATTTGGCTCAAATTTATGAGGAAGGTGAGAATCAGTTGGGCCAGAAAATTCTTTCCCTACATTCTTTGTTTAAAGTCATCATGGGCGAGCTAAACGCCACCCAAGAAGCCCTGCTTGACCGAGCCTTAATTAATGCTTACCGAGCCAAAGGCATTACCCAAGATCCAGCAACTCAAGCCAAAGAACCACCACTTATGGAGGATCTTTATAAATCCCTTATTGGTATGGAGGTTACCGACGCACTTGATTTAGCAGCCAGAATTGAAAAATTTGTAAAGGGAAGCTATGTGGGCATATTTGACAAGCAAACCAATATTAATCTTAACAACCCATTTACTATTTTTAGTGTGCGCGACTTGGATGATGCTATGCGGCCAATTGCTATGTTTATCATCCTTGACTATATCTGGACGAGAATTAAAAAGGATATTAAAAGAAGACTACTAATTGTTGATGAGGCGTGGCACATGATGAAATATAAAGATTCAGCCCAATTCCTTTGGGCAGTAGTCAAACGAGCCAGAAAATATTATCTTGGTTTAACAACCATTACTCAGGACGTTGAGGATTTTCTTTCTCAAGATATTGGCAAGGCAATCGTCACCAATTCTGCCATGAAGATCCTGCTGAAACAGTCGCCAGCCGCAATTGATAAAATTGGCGAAACTTTCTATCTTTCCCAGGGAGAAAAACAGCTTTTGCTGGCTGCTAATGTTGGTGAGGGAATATTCTTTGCTGGCCCTCATCATGCACCAATACGGGTTGTTGCTTCTCCGGAAGAATATGCTCTTGTCACAACTAACCCAAGAGACACAGAGGGATTAACCAACCAGCAGGCTAATTTGCAGAACACCACCTATTCACCAGCTGACATAACGGGTATGGCCAATGTTACAAACACAGGAACTGCAAAGATATGAATGGTGATCAAATACAAAAATTAGAAACACTCCAAAAAATATTTAGGTATTTTTTCAGACAAGAACTTCCACAATTTTCAGGAGAACTTGTTATGCCATCTTCAATGGATTGGACAGAAGAAGGTTTTAAAAACTATGTACTTCAAGTAACTGGTACAAAAACAATCACTGAAGCAAAAAATATACTTTTTGATCCTGTTAAAAACTCCAAAATCCCTCCAGTTTATTTGGAAACATTTACCCTCTCAGAAAAGGCATCCAGAGATTTACTCAACAACTTAAAACCAGAAGACCAACCAACACAAACGGTTCTAGATAAAACTAGATTAGAAGAACTTCAACAAAGAAGTACAACCAATCTTGAAGAGAGAAAGAGATCTCAGGAAGTGGCAGCTAAAAAACAATCTACTTTCATGGAGGCTGCTCAAGCTACTGCAAAAAGTCAGGTGCAAACACAAGTAGCGGACAAACCAATTTTTGTGGTTGCACCAGAAGAACCAGAAATAGTTAAACAACAATTAAGACAACAAGCCAGGGAGGTGTTCGCAAAACAAATTTACCTTGAGCCAGTTAAACAACCTGAACCAATTATCTTAACAAAACAAACCTTGGGAATATTAGCCACAATTGGAGCGAATGAAATAAAAAATTCAGAAAAGACAGTTCAAGAAGTTTCCGCTTTCATTTTACAACCAAAAAACATTCCTGACATAATTAAGAATTTATATTCCCAGGAGGAAATTGGATCCATCTCTGGGATTGTTGCAAGAGATATTTTAAGAAGAAACAGATTTTTTTGGGAAGAACTCAATAGAGCAGGCATTGACCCAGCAAAGATTACTGGATCTTTGGCTATTACGCCCAAAAATAGTGATGTAGCGATACTTAAAGCCAGCGCAGAATTATATCCTGAAACTGAGATTGCCAACCTAGCCTTAGCAACAGCCGTTTCGGAAGATACTTTCCATGCGTTTGCTAGTGCAGCACTAGGTCCACAAGCAGCAAATGTTTTATATGGAGAAAATAGGGAACTACAACAAACAGACACACCATCAACAAATTCCACTCAAGTAAATATTGAGAAACTTATTGATTTTTCAAAAGAAGCCAAAAATATATTTAGTCAAAACAAACAATTATTCAGTAAAGGTCAAAACCCACTATCTAACATTCTTAAACAATTTGAGTCGGTAAAAATTGAAACCCCAACTAACTCTGACATATTTAATTTTTTTCAGAGCATAAAAGATTTATTTGCCACCGGAAGTTCAACTACAGCAGTTGCATTAGGAGCAACTGGTGGTGTTGGAGCGGGAACTTTCGTAGCATATCAATTTTATTCCCCAACTTTGTTTAGCGCCTGGAATGCGCAGGCTGTATTAGCGGGTAAAATTACTGCTTTTGACATGCCCGCTTACCAAACTTTTGTTTCCTCTCTTTCGCCTGCTCAACAAACACTCAGAATGTTCTCACTTGGTCAATTTACTTCTCCTGTAGGAAGTATGTTTTTACCAACAGAAATCGCAGGAATGGCAACACCAACCACTCTTGCAAGCGCAACCGCTTCTTCTACTGGAGTAATTGTGACTGAAGCGGGGGTTGTTGGAACTTCACTTGTTACTGCAGAAGCTGGGGCAGCTGCAGGCACTGCACTGCTACCAGTCGTAGGTACAATAATTGGAGCGGCTGTTGGAATGGTTGTCAGTTGGGTAGCTTCAAAAATAAATTGGGCAAAAGTTAAAAAATTCTTTCAAGAAAATAAATACATAGGACCCACAATGGTTGCGGGCGGCATTTTAATGATGTTTGGAGGAGGAGTTGTAACTGGGGGTTTGATAGCTACTGCCGGTGTTGGAGCAACAGCTATGGGGTCGGGCGGTATTGTGGCAGGACTATCAGCAATTCCTGCAGGAATTGCAGGTGTTTTTGGTTTAGCTCTTGCAACATCACTTAGACAGATTGCAAAACCAATAATAATTTCACTCATAACAATTCCTTTTGTTATTGCTCTAATTATTTTCATAATCAATTCCAGTGCATATGTTATTCCTGGAAGTACATCAATTTCTGGAGGTGGAGTAACTCCAGTTGGTGGCTGTGAAGGTGTTGTAACAAACGGAACCAGCATAACTAGTTCATTACAAAAAGGTTTCTGGCAATTTTACAATCACTCACCACAATACGATCATCCATTAGACAATGGCTTACCTTGTAACGGAGATCATTGGAGTGAGAGTTATTATGCTTCTTATCCAAATCCTTGTGCTAGTGGAACAGATTTTCCTGCTGGGTGTAAAGGAACAAGACCGGTTGCGTGCACCCTTTTCTGGTGTACTGATTTAATAATGAAAACATATTTACAATCCGGTTTTGAAATGCCACAAAACATGTTTGCAGTAGTAACGATGCGAGACTGGTTCCAACAACAAAATAGATTACTTTCAGCAGATACTCCGGCAACAGAAATACCGATTGGATCAGCTATTTTCTTTGGTGTTGGGGTCTTCACTCCTGGACCTCTATCCCACGTTGCCTTAGTTAGCGAAGTAAATCAAGATTACATAACCATAATAGAATCAAACAACTCAGTTACTACAAGAAAATTAACAGTATCATTAAATGGTAAAGTTCAAGGAGGAGTAGTAGGATATGGTGTTCCTCCATTAGAATGTAATCAACAACAAACAGCACCACCACCAGGAGCAGAATGAAAAAGAAAATTTACATCCCAGTCCTAATTGTCATATTTATACTTTTAATTGCAATTGGTGCTTATTTTCTTACTAGAAAAACATCAAACATAAAAATTATAGCAATCAACCCCATCAATTTATCTGAACAGATCAGTATTTTTCCAACAATTTCAATAGAAACGTCCTCAACCACTGGTGTAGACATTGAAAAACAGGTAAAAGTTGAGTTTGAACCAGAGTTTGAATTTCAAAAATCAATTAATGGAAGTATCATTTCAATAACTCCAAACGAACCATTACAAGTGGGTACACAATATAAAATGATTGTTTTCAATAACGATATTAAAATATCAGAATCTAGCTTTAAAACCTCAACTTCTTCTCAATTAACACCAGATGAACAAGCAAAGCTTCAAACCTTTCTTGATCTTCAATATTCTCAATCAATAGATCAAGAGTATCTACAAAAACCTTGGTTAAGAAGTTTTCCAATAGATACCCCTCAATATGTTTTAGTCTACGACAGTGAAATAAACAAAATTAGAGCTCGAATAAAAACAAAGGCTACAAATTACGATGTACTACAAAAAGAAATTCAAAATAAAGTTAAAGCTTTAAATGTTCCAGACACCATTGGGATTCAATTTATTTTTCCTAATTAACCTTGAATCTTTACTGGCATGATCAAATGTAGAAAATTAGGGTGTGTAAGGTCGTGAAATACTCCAGGACTATTAGTTTCATTAAAACCGATGTCTACTACTCCCCCATCAACTAAAGCAACATATTCTTCTAAGAATCTGTAGTTAAAAATAATTTCAAAGTCACCACTTAAGCCTTCAATTTTTGCTTCTACGACAGTTTTTTGATTTCCACTTTTCTGACTCTCTGCACTTATCTCCACTCCCTTTTCTAACAATTTCATTTTAGCAATATTGGAAGCTTCTCTGGCAAAAACAGCTGCTAATTTAATACTTCTGCTGAATTCCTCTTTATCAACATTAACTTTTACTAATGAATTTGCTGGAATAATTTTTTCAAAATTAGGAAACTCCCCCTCCAAAGTTCTAGTTGAAAAAACTACATCCCCAATACCAAAAACAACTTGGTTTTCTTCCTGTCTAATATCCACAACAAACTCTTGACCATACTCCCCTGCCAATTTAATAAGTTCATTAATTGCTGACTTAGGAATAACAATTTTCATTTCGGGTTGAGATTCTTTTAAAGTTAATTCAAATTTGGATAATCTAAATCCATCAGAAGCTACTAAGGAAAGTTTGGTTCCGTTAAACAAAAACAACACCCCAGTCAGTATTGGCCTGGTTTCATCCATGGAGGTTGAAAAAGAAACTTTCGATAATCCAAGTGCCAAATCACGGGCAAGAATTTTAATGCCTTTTTCAACCGTTTGAGGAAGCTTGGGGAAATCAGACGTGTTAATGCCAGAAACTTTTCCTTCAAAACTGTCAGTAGTTATAAGTAATTGCTCCTCTTGGGATTCAAGGTTCACTGGACCATTACCTAAATTACTAACAATGTCGACTATTGTTCTTGCAGGAACTCCCAACTCTCCCTCGGTAGTTACTTTTGCTCCCAATTTGGCAACAACTGAAATTTCCAAGTTTGTTGACATTACTGTTAGGCAGTTGCCTTTTGCTGAAAGAATTAAATTACCAAGTATGGGTAGTTGGGCTCTATTGGAAACAAATCGGCAAGCAAGTGAAAGTATCTTTGCAAAATCAGCCTTTAATACTTGTACTTTCATAGTCCTTGCAGTATATGGCAGCCATTGAAAAAATTCCAGCCTATATTTATTTAGTCAACAATTTATTTATTTTTAGATGTTTCTTTTATTCTCTTATCTTTACTTATATTAAATAGTAGTAGTAATAGTAGACACGGTGGATATGTGTATGTTTATGCCTACCAAAGCCTAAGAAAAATTGTGAGTATTACGTAAGAGACTGAGTGGGTAACTTTGTGGATAACATCATGATAATTGTGGATATGTTGATATCTAACGCAAACTATCCTCAGAGAGAATTTTTAATCCCCATGATATCCTCACGAATTTTTGGGTTGTCAGTGACTAACCTGGTAATTGTATCCACAGCGTGCATAACGGTCGTATGATCACGCCCGCCAATCATCTTTCCAACTTCCTCAAAAGGCATGCCTAAGTCAGTTCGAAGGATATACATCAACATTTGTCTTGGTCTGGCAATTGTACGGGTTCTGGTTTTAGAAAGCATGGCACGTTTACTGATTGAAAAGTGATTGCACACTTTTTCAATTACACTGTCGGCTGAAATTAGCCGTTTTTGATCTTGTTTCATTTCTTGGCCGTGGGAGAGAATGGATTTAATTAAATCCTCTGACACTGGTAAGTTTTTTAGTTTTACTTCAGATACTAATCTAGTTAAGAAGCCCTCAATTTTGCGGGCAGACTCAATGTTGCTGGCTATTACTTGAACTAAGTCCATTGGTAGTTCCAGTCCCCTATCTTTTGATTTGATTTGAGTAATGGCACATCGTAATTCAAAATCAGGCTGGCCAATGTCTACTATTAGTCCTGCTTCAAACCGGCTGCGAAGTCGCTCTTCTAATTTGGCAATTTCAGACGGTGGTCGGTCAGAAGTCAGAATTACTTGTCCCCCGGCTTGAGTTACAGCATTAAAGGTATGAAAGAATTCTTCCTGAACAGAGTCTTTGCCAGCAATGAATTGAATGTCGTCTATTAATAGCCCTTGGAGTTTTCTATATTTGTTTCTAAATGATTGGGTGGTTTTATTCCTTATTCCCTCAACA
>ERZ1292625.539-Hain-H41-01um-R1-539-length-56182-cov-10_pt1 | contig 56182 bp, 57 predicted proteins | sample MGYA00564400_ERZ1292625 | MGnify/ENA primary metagenome ERZ1292625 (study PRJEB36523, sample SAMEA6512639) | groundwater metagenome | collected 2019-01-08 | study: AquaDiva: Metagenomics assemblies of 32 groundwater samples | reverse complement strand
TTGAGGGAAGTTGACCCTAGTACGAGAGGACCGGGTTGAACGAACCTCTGGTCTACCGGCTTTGGCACCAGCTGAAGCGCCGGGTAGCTATGTTCGGAAGGGATAAGCGCTGAAAGCATCTAAGCACGAAGCCCCTCCCAAGATTAGATATCAAGACTCGTGGTAGACTACCACGTCGCCGCAAGGCGCTCGCAAAAATTTTGCGCAAGCGAAATTCGAGCGAGAATAGGCTTTAGGTGTAAGTCCGGTAACGGATTTAGCCAAGAAGTACTAATAAGTCAGTATTTTCTCGAAAAAGTTTCAGGATTCGATGAGCTGGATAATTTTAATTTATTATTTTTAATTGTTGCCAATAATTTCCTGGTGATTAAGTTTAATGTGAACTACCCGATCCCATCCCGAACTCGGAAGTAAAAGCATTAAACGCTGATGATACTTTTTGGTTCGCCGAAGGGGAAAGTAAGCTTTGCCAGGAATTTATTGCCAATAATTTATAGAACCCCGCAGTGCGGGGTTCTATTTTTTGCAAATTTAGCTTTTTTTGGATATTATTAAATAAATGATAACCGTAAAACTCGTGAAGCAATTACTTTATGGCGCCGGTTATTTGGCTTTGTTTTTTTTGATTATTTTTGGCGCTTATAGCATTTGGTTTAAATCAGCGCCGTCTTGTTTTGACGGCAAAAAAAATCAAAGCGAGACGGGGATTGATTGCGGAGGGTCGTGTCCGGCTTGCGCAATAAAAACTTTGGCTGATATTGAAGGAAACTGGGTAAAAAAATTTTCAGTTGATAAGCAATCTGCCTTATCAGCAGAAATAAAAAACTCTAATAGCAATTATGGCGCGATTTTTTCTTATGGGTTTGATATTTACACTAATAATGGGGAAGTAATAAAAACTCAAAAAATAAAATCATTTATTTATCCTTCGCAGATTAAATACGTTTTTGATTTAGTTGATGTTAATTATGCTGATATTTCCGAAATAAGGATTTCTTTTTTTGATGTTGATTGGAAATCTGAAGCGGATTTTTCCCAGCCGAAAATACAAAAGAGGGATATTTTTACTAAAGCAAATGAAGACGGACTGGGCGTTGAAGTAAGCGGTTTAATTATAAATAATAATCCTTACCCATTTTCAAAAGCCGAAATAGCGGCATTTTTAGTAAATTCAGATAATATCAAGCTAAGCGCTTCTAAAACTGAACTGAATAATTTAATGGCATATGAAGAAAGATTTTTCAAGATTATTTTTCCTAAAGAAACATTTTTGGCAGTAAGCCAAGGGACTCCCAGTTATAAATTCAGCCGTGATTTAAAGTTAGGCTCAAAAGGAGAAGATGTCAGTCAGCTTCAGCAATTTTTAAAAGAAAATAAATTTTTTATCGGAGAAATTACCGGATTTTTTGGCGCAATAACCAAGCAATCGCTTATGAATTATCAAAAAAGCGTTGGCATTTCTCCAGCAGCCGGTTATTTTGGGACTAAAACAAGAAATTATATAAATTCTTTGACGCAAGATTTTTCAAACGGTCAACTTAATTTCAATGCGGCCGACCCGAATAAAACAGAAGTTTATGTTGAGGCAATTCGGTGATTAAGTAATTAAGCAATTGAGTAATTGGGCAATTAAGTATTATGGATAAATTTAATAAACCCTACGACCCAAAAGAAACAGAAGAAAAAATTTACAAGATTTGGGAAAAATCCGGCTATTTTAATCCGGATAATTTGCCAGTGGCAAAACCCAAAAATTCAAAGACAAAAAAAATAAAAAACTTTTGCATAATAATGCCGCCGCCTAATGCCAATGGCTCTCTACATTTAGGGCATGCTCTAATGTTAGCTCTCGAAGATATAATGATTAGATATAAAAGAATGAGCGGATTTAAGACGCTTTGGTTGCCTGGCGCAGACCATGCGGGTTTTGAAACTCAAGTAGTTTACGAGAAAAAATTAGAAAAAGAGGGGAGAAGCCGTTTTCAAATTTCTCGCGAACAATTATGGCAGGAAATTTGGGATTTTACTCAAGCTAATAAAGCGACAATGGAAAATCAAATTCGGCGATTAGGAGCTTCCTGTGATTGGTCACGAGAGAAATTTACTCTTGATAATGACATCATTTCAAAAACTCAAGACACTTTTATTCAGATGTATGACGAGGGTCTTGTGTATCGCGGAAAGCGATTGGTTAATTGGTGCATAAAACATCAGACAGGACTTTCCGATTTAGAAGTTAAACATGAAGAAAGAAAAGACCCGCTTTATTATATAAAATATGGGCCGATAACACTTGCAACAGTGAGGCTTGAAACAAAATTTGGAGATACCGCAATAGCTGTTCATCCAAAAGATGAAAGATATAAAAAATTTGTCGGCAAAGAAATTGAAATAGAAACATTGATAGGAAAAACAAAAATCAAGGTTATTGCCGATAACGCTGTTGATCCTGACTTTGGAACAGGCGCCGTAAAAGTGACTCCAGCTCATGACCCGACTGATTTTGAAATATGGCAAAGACATAAGGACGAAATTTCTGCGCCGATAGAAGTTATTGATCAATTCGGTAAAATGAATTTAATAGAACATTTTCCTAATAATGAAGAAGTTAAGAAATATCATGGTTTGAAAATTTTGGAAGCAAGAAAAATCATTGCCGAAGAAATGGAAAAAAGAGGCCTTTTGTTTAAAGTTGATAATGAGTATAAGCATAATGTCGGCTTGTGTTATAAATGTTCCAATATTCTTGAACCGCGTTTGATGCCCCAGTGGTTCGTAAAAATGGAACCATTGGCAAAAGAAGCCGTTAACGCAGTTAAAAAAAATGAAATAAAATTTATTCCAGAGCGGTTTAAAAAGATTTATTTTCATTGGCTCAAAAATATCCGTGATTGGAACATTTCTCGCCAAATTGTCTGGGGTATTCAAATTCCCGCTTGGTTTTGCGAAAATTGCAACGAAGCCGTTGTTTCTAAAAAAAAACCGTTGGAGTGCAAAAAATGCAGACACAAAGATTTTTACCAGGATCCAGATGTTTTTGATACATGGTTTTCTTCGGGGCAGTGGCCGTTTTTTGTTTTAGGGTATCCAGATGCAAAAAATTATAAGAATTTTTATCCGACCAGTGTGATGGAAACTGGTTGGGATATTTTATTTTTTTGGGTGGCGAGAATGATTATGCTGGGATTGTATAAAACGAAAAAAGCGCCATTTCAATATGTTTATCTGCATGGCTTAGTGCGCGATCAAGATAAGAAAAAAATGTCAAAGTCTAAAGGAAACGTCATTGATCCCTTAGGCATTGTTAATGAATACGGAGCCGATGCCTTAAGAATGGCTTTGATTATCGGCAATACGCCGGGAAATGACCCTGTATTTTCAGAAGATAAAGTTCGCGGCTATCGTAATTTTGCCAATAAAATATGGCAGGCAACAAGGTTTATTTTGATCAATAGCGAAGATTTTAACGAAAACATAAAACCTAAATTTAGTGCTTTAGATAAAAAAAGGTTTAAAGAATTAGCTGATTTAAAAAAAGAAATAACAAAGCTTATGGAGTCTTATAAATTTTATACGGCAGCGGAAAAACTTTACCATTATTTTTGGCATACTTTTGCCGATAAAATAATTGAAGAAAATAAATCGCGTCTTAATGGCGAAAATAAGAATGATCGAGCGGCGGCTCAAGCTCTTCTTGTAACAATTTTTAATGATTTAATTAAAATGCTTCACCCTTTTATGCCGTTTATAACCGAGGAAATTTACGGACACTTGTCCATTAAAGATAAACCCCGACGTCGCGGAGTTGGGGCTCCGACCGAAGCGTCGGAGAAATTATTAATTATAGAAAAATGGTAAATTATAATGCATGTTTATACTAGCTATACTTTTAGGACTTGTTCCTTCTTTTGCCTGGTTGATTTTTTTCTCCAGAGAAGATGTCCATCCTGAGCCAAAAAAAATTATCGCCCGCACTTTTATTGCAGGCGCGGCAATCACTTTCCTTGCCATATTTTTTCAGTTTTACTCTTTGAAATTTTTCAGGCTGATCGGTTTTAGCGAATATAATTTTTATTCATTTTTAGCTGCTGCGACAATTGAGGAAGTTTTTAAATTTTTGGCCGCATATCTTGTCATAAGAAAGAGCCGATTTTTTGACGAGCCGATTGACGCGATGATTTATATGATTTCAGCCGCACTTGGATTTGCCGCAATGGAAAATATTTTTATTGCTTTTAACAATATTTATTTTTCCGATGGAGGGCTTAACGGCGTATTGGGGATACTTACTTTGCGCTTTGTGGGCGCAACCCTGCTTCATGCATTAGCCTCCGGTATAGTCGGTTATTATTGGGCAAAAGGATTTAAGAATATATCAGTAAATATCAAGGTTAGCGTTTTGAAAGGCCTTATTCTGGCTTCCGTGTTGCACGCTATTTTCAATTATCTTATACTATCATATAGCGGGATATTAATAATTCCCATATTATTTATAGTAATCATAGCTTTATTTCTTTTTCGGGATTTTGAAAAAATTAAGAGTTTTGTTAAAAAACCAAGATAAAAAATATTATGGACGACAAAGAATTTTTTGCAAAATTGGCCGGCACTGATGCAATTGGCGAAGAAGAGGCTGAGCCAAAAAAAACGCATTTAGCGATAGAAATCGACGCTAAGCCGGCAAAAAAAGGAATTAAATCCAAAAACAAGGGCAAAGAAATCGATTTATCGGAAAAAAAAGAAGATAAAGAGATGGATATTTTTGAAGGTCCGGAAGGACAGTTGGTGGTTGATGTTTATCAGACGCCGATAAGCATTATCATTGAATCGCATATTGCCGGCGTTAAAGCCGATGATCTTGATATTTCCATCACTCCGGAATCGGTAACAATTAAAGGTATTCGAAAAAAACAGGAAAAAGTAGAACGAGAGGAATACCTTTATCAGGAACTTTTTTGGGGCATGTTTTCGCGCTCAATCATTTTATCTCAAGAAATTGACCCGGATAAAGCGCATGCATCTTTTAAAAGCGGTATTTTGAAAATTGTTTTACCGAAAGTAAATCGCTCTAAAACAAAAAAGCTGAAAGTAAAGTTTGATTAGATTTCAATAACGATATTTTGGCGGAATAAAAACGGCTCACCTTATTTTTAGAGATGAGCCGTTTTTTAGTCAGTATTAATGCCAGTTTTTAGAGAATCGGCTCACGTCGCTTTACTCCAATTTATAAATAAATATTGAAGTGCCGGCTTTGGCGTAAGGCTGATAAGGATTTTTGATCCATTTATATTCATCTTCGGGTTTGCGGATATGGCCGGGATGTAAATTACCCATAGCCCCTTGGATGGAATTTATTGATACAGCGATCCATTTGATTGATTCGTATTTTGGATTGCCTCTCGATGACCACCAGCCTTCGGCTTTATTCCCTAAATAATATTGGGGATTGCCGCCGCCAAAATAATCAATAGCGATTTTAGAGACATTATTTTCATCCGTGAATTTTTTTAAGCGTTTTAAGTCTTGGCCCCAGTCGTAATTGGAGTCCACTGCATATTGATATCCGTTATTGGTGCCTCCGCCGAATTGATTGAAGTAAGAAAGAAAATACGGCGAATTAATCAATGTTTCTCCAAGATACCAAATTATCAAAATAATTATTACGGCAGATTTTAGCGAAATTTTTATCAAAGCAGAAGTCAAGCTTGTTAGCTTTCCCCATAATTCTCTTTTGATTACATTCGATCCGGAACTTATCCATTTTTTCATTACTCCGGCGGTTAAAATATAGATAAACGGCAAAGTAGGCAGAATATGGCGAATTCCGATATTTAACGGACTTTTGATGCTATAAGCCCAATAAAATATAACAAAAGAAATCATGGAAAATTCGGCAAAATTAGTGCCGAGATAGTCAAAGAATTTCTTAACTATCGAGGTTGGAAATCTAAAATTTTTTACAATATTCAAAAACGCTATAATAAACGCAAGAGACATTAAAGCCAGCGAAGGAATGGGTTCTTTTAAGGCGAAAATAACCGGGAAATAATACCACCAGCCGCTGGCTGAAACTTCGCCCATAAAATAGCCGGTATTTCCTCCGCTAGAACGCTGCATGACCATTAAAACGCCGAGCATATATTCAGCCATCGGTCTTAGAATTTTATTTTGGCTCATTAAAATATTGACTTCGGCGAGGCATCTTATTCTTCTGGCTGGCGCAATTTTAGAGTTTAATTTGCATGTTTCTAAAGAAGAGTCCGGATTGCCGGCAAATGAAGATAAAATAAATTCGGTATCAGATGCTTGTTTTTCAATCGGATAGTTGATGGTAAAAACAAAATAAACTGCGTAAACCAAACCGTAGCCGATGATAAAAACAAGAATAAGCGATTTTAGATATCTTAAAAATCTGGCGGAAAATCTTTTTAGTTTTGCGAGTGGCGCAGTTTGATGCCATTCGCTTTTAGTTTTCCAAACGTAAAAAGCGGCAATTAGAAATATAAAAAATGGGATAAGCAGAACCGCGGAAAATTTCAACAATTGAGCCAAACCAAAAGCTAAACCGGCAAAAATCAAATTTTTGCGAGATTGTTCAAATAGGAATTTTACAAAATAATAAGTGGCGATAAATATGCCAAAAGCCGCGCCAAGATCAGTTGTTACATAATGGCCGTGAGCCAAAACCGTCGGAGAAAGAGAGAAAAGAAAAACAGGCAACAATGCCCACCAGCGGCCAATTAATTCCTTTGACCAGATATAAATAAAAATAATCAAAATTAAAGTAAGAATCATCGGGCCGATTCGCGACCATTGGACAATTGTATCAGCGTCGTTGCCTGATTCGTATAAAAATTGCGCGCCAGCCGCCCATTGGCCGTTAATTTCCGATTGCCAGGGCGATCTGTCAGTAGGAAAGTTAAGGTCTTGAAATAATAAGGGAAAAGCGGCTAATGCTTTCACCAAGGGAGGGTGTTCGGGATTAAGCCGATAATCTAGATATTTTACATATCCGTAGCCTGAAGGAATATGGGCTAATTCATCCATAGTGGCTGACTCCTGAAGCGAGCTGTTGAGCATCATAATAAACGAAATAAAGACCATGAATAAAACAAGCGACCATTGGAGAACAGGCGAAAAATTAAGAGCAAATCTTTTTATATTAACCATATATAAAACAATAATTTTTTATTTTTGACCATTTTTATTATTCAAATTATATCATAAAATAGTGAAATGACACTGGGGAAAAAGTTAAAGGTTTTATTTTGGACAAAGCATGCGCTCCAGAAAATGAATTTCTATCATTTATCAGAACAAAGAGTGCGCCGAGTGCTTCATGCGCCGGCGCGCATTGAAGAAGGCGTTGCTCCAAATACTATTGCTCTGATGCAAAGCGCGGGCAGTTTAAAAAGGCCTTATGAAATTTGGACGATGATCCAAGAGACAAAAACTAAGCGAAAAGTTATTTCCGCTTGGCGGTATCCGGGAAAAACAAAGCCGGGCGATCCGTTACCGGAAGAAATACTTAAAGAATCAAAAGCATTGCTTTAATTCTCTATTTATTGCTTAATTTTAAAAGGAGCTGTTCATTATCAATTAAATAAGGTGTTTTATAAAGGAGGCGTCTATGGAAAGCGCGGTAACAATAAGAAAAGTTCTTTTTTTGACAGTGCTTTTAACGGTACTTTTCAGCTATACATTCTTTGAGCTCGAAGAAATTACAACCAAAATTACAGTGATTGATGAGCAGATCAGCAAAAGTGGAAAAAAACTTAGCGCAATAGAAGATGCGATAGAAAATAAGATAATTAGCGAGGAATACGAAATTAAAATCGCGCTTTTTCAGTATGCTTGCCAGGCCGTAGCTGACCGTTATGAGAACATAATAAAAAGCATAGAAATTATCGAAAACGAAATTGAAAAGACTCCGCGCGCCAGTGAATTTCGTGAGCTGAAAAGTTCATTCGGCGAACTTAAGGAACTTATTGAAAAAGACAAGATTTTAATATTAACTAAAATGGAAGAAATAGCATCGCCCGAGTTTAGAAAAGAAGACCTTTCTAAAAATTTTTATGATGATTTGAAAGAAAAGTATGAATATGCAGTTGAGATAAAGTATGGACTAGAGGAGATTTATTTTACAATAAAGAGCAATCGTGAAATTGAAATTTGATTCTTAGAAAAATAAACGCCAAGACACAAGACACAGAGCCTGAAAGCACATTAGCTTTTGGGCTTTTATTTTTTTAAAATCCGTTAAATTACATAAACTTGACAATCTATAAAATTAATGCTATTATTGAGTAATAAATAGTAATGACTATATAAAATTTGTTTTTTTTAATTAAAGACTATTATTAAAATGTCGTTATTATTTGCTGATGTGTTCTTTGAAATATAGAGTATGGCGCGCGACTACATTGAATATGTTGTTTTTCAACTTTCATAGAAATGTTGCGCGCCTCAAAATTTAAAGCGCTTGGAACTACTTTGCTGGTGGATTTGAAATCCTAGAACTACAGTGTTCTAAGCGCTTTTTTCCGCTAAATTGCTTGGAGAAAAACTATCCTTGTTGTGTTCAGACGAACTGACATTACAATGTTTTTTTCCAAGCTTTTATGAATTTTGTCGCATTTTGCGGACTAACTCTCAAAAAGGAGGCTTCAGATGAGACACGGCGTTGAGTATGGATTAAAGAAAGCGGTTGTTGCATTAGAGGAAGGTCAAGAAATATTATTAGATAGTTCTGAAAAAAAACTGGACTTTGTTTCAAAAATATCCGAAAAAGACGAATTTTATCTGCCATTCGGTTCAGGAGCAGATAAATTTGCTTTAGCTTGCGCAAAAAAAGGCGCAAAGATTTTTCGGATTCCGACTGCTAAACTCGCGGAGCTTCGCAAAGGAAAGAGCGGCGAATACGCCCAGCTTCTTTTAGAGACAGCACAAAATTCTCCGGAATTCTTTTATTCAATTCAGGGGAAAGATATCAAAATTTTGGAAGTTGGAATGTTGCTTCAGCAGTATTATATTGTGCAGAAGGAAATCAGAATGAAAGCTCAACAGCGCCTTTTCGCAGCTCTTGAGGACGATTTTTTAGTGAGAGGCGAGCCGGTGGCAGAACTGGAAAAAGAATTGCGCCGGGAAATTGCCGAGCACCCGATGTTTGCGCCCGCTTTAAAAGAAGAGAAACGCCTTTATAGAGCAATAGATAAAGCGGTAAAAGATTTGCCGATTTATCAGTCGCTTTTTAAGCCGATTAAGGGTGTGGGCGCTGTGATTGCCGGAAGAATTATTTACGGCATTCAGGATATCAGGCGATTCCCGAACGAGGCTCATTTGAAGAACTATGCGGGCTACGGTTTTAGCGGCAATAACCAGATTCAGAAAAGAAGGAAAGGCGAAGTTGCTTCTTGGAATAATTTTTTGAAGCAAGGAATTTTTCTTTTTACTGATCAGGTTAATCGCCGGTCAAACTGTCTGCCGTGGAACAAAATGCTGATAGAAAGAAAGGAATATGAGAGACAGAAATTTCCTGACATTTCTAAAGGGCATATTCACGCCAAGGCTTGCCGGTATTTGGGGCAAAAGTTTTTGGAGTACATTTTTAGAAAGTGGCGGAAATTTTAGTTTGAGGGAACTACAAGTCCGATGGTTTTAAAAACCTATTGCGTAGATGTTCCCTCGGGGCTGGATTTATTCAGCCCCTTTTTTTATTTATTAAATAATGCTAAATTATCAACCATGAAACTTTCTATCGGGATAGTGGGGTTGCCTAATGTCGGAAAATCAACCTTATTTAAAGCGCTGACCAATCAGGAAATAAATATCGCCAATTATCCATTTGCCACAATCGACCCTAATGTCGGCGTTGTTATAGTGCCTGATGAACGTTTGGATAAATTGACGCATTTGAGCAATTCTAAAAAAACCATTCCCGCGGTTGTGGAATTTTACGATATTGCCGGATTGGTTAAAGGAGCTAATAAAGGCGAGGGATTGGGTAATCAATTTTTGAGCCACATTCGCGAAGTTGATTCAATAGTGGAAGTAATTAGGGTTTTTGAAAGCGGAGAAATAATTCATGTTGAGCAAAAAGTTGATCCAATAAGGGATTTGGAAATTATTAACACTGAATTAATTTTAAAAGATTTAGATATTACGGAAAAAAGATTCGGGAAATTGGAGGCTGAAGCCCGCAGCGGTGATAAGCAAAAAAGCAAGGATTTGGAAATTTTGAAAAAAATCAAGGAAAATTTAGAAAAAGGCATTTTAGCAGTTAATTCGGAAGAGGAAATTTTAAATTCTCCGATTGTTAAAGAATTAGCCTTGCTTACCGCCAAGCGTCAAATATATCTTTTAAATGGCAAAGAATCTGATGTGAGTGGCGAATTAAAAAACAAAATCAAATCGCTTAATGCTGATTATTTGATAATGGATTTGTCATTATCTCAAGACGTAAGCGGATTAATTAAAAAAGCTTATGAAATTTTAGGACTTATCAGTTTTTTTACTACTGGCGAAGATGAAACCCGGGCTTGGACAATAAAAAACGGTTCAAAAGCTCCGGAGGCGGCGGGCGCGATTCATTCTGATTTTGAAAAAAAATTTATCCGCGCTGAAGTGATAAATTGGCAGAAATTATTGGAAGCCGGTTCTTGGAACAGCGCCAAACAAAAAGGCTGGCTAAAAATTGAGGGCAAGGATTATATTGCTCAAGACGGCGATGTGATGGTGATAAGGCATGGATAAAATTAGTGAATATTGGATAGGGATTAGTGATTAGTGATTTAAGCAAAATCATTTTTCAGAATCAGAATAATTTTGCTCCAGTTCCGACGCTTTGGTCGGAATCCCGACTTTACGTCGGGACGGCAAAATTTTCTTCTCCCTCGTCCCGACGGCTTCGCTTTGCTCAGACCAAGCCCGTCGGGACTGCGGGATGTTCTTTAAAATAATTTTACTTAAATTAGAGAATAAAAACAGTAAATTATTGAGTTAGCGATTTATGCGGAGGATTTTACCTCAAAAATTTTTTAATCAGCCGGCTTTAAAAATCGCCGAGTTTCTTTTGGGAAAATTTTTAGTGCGAAAATATAAGGGAAAGGAAATTACACTGATGATTACTGAAGTGGAAGCTTATGACGGTTTTGAAGATAGAGCTTCGCACGCGGCGCATGGAAAAACTGAAAGAAATAAAATAATGTTTGAAAAGGGAGGCAAGTGGTATGTTTATTTTACTTATGGCATGCATTGGATGTTGAATATTGTAGTCGGGCCAAAAGATTATCCGGCGGCGATTTTAATAAGAGGAGCAGGCGACATTAATGGTCCGGCAAAGCTTACGAAACATTTAAAAATAAATAAAAAATTTAACGGACTAAAAGCCGATAGAAAATGCGGGCTTTGGATTGAGGACAGGGGAATAAAAATTAGTAAATCGAAAATCGCAAATCTTAAGAGAGTAGGAGTGGAATATGCAGGCGCATGGGCTCGCAAGCCGTATAGATTCATGATAAAATAAACACTTATTTTATCATAATCATGACGAAGAAAACTAAAATTGTTGCCACTATCGGACCGGCAACGGAGAGTAAAAAAATGATGCTTGAGATGGCTTTGGCGGGAATGAATGTGGTGAGATTAAATTTTTCGCACGGCACTCACGAAGAGCATAAAAACAGAATAAATTTAGCTCACTATATTTCTAAAAAAATTGGGGAACCAATAGCGGTTTTAGCTGACCTTTGCGGTCCGAAAATAAGAATCGGCGATTTTTATCACGAAAGCATTATTTTAAAAAATGGCCAAAGTTTTATTTTTACCACTCAAAAATGCGTTGGGGACGAAAGGCGAGTGTCTGTCAATTATAAAAATCTACCCAAAGAAATAAAAAAAGGCAGCAAGATTTTGCTTAATGACGGAAAAAATGAATTTAAGGTGGAAAAAATTTCCGGCAGTGAAATCTTTGCCCGCGTTATTGTCGGCGGAGAGATAAAAGGCAGGCGAGGCATGAATTTACCCGGCGCTTATTTGAAGATATCTTCACTTACTAAAAAAGATAAGGAAGATATTAAATTTGCCATTAAAAATAAGGTTGATTTTATGGCAATTTCTTTTGTGAGAAAGCCGGCTGACGTTTTAGAACTTAAGAAAATTTTAAGCAAGGCAAAGGCTGATATTAAAGTTATTGCTAAAATTGAAACTCAAGAAGCCATAGAAAATCTTGATAAGATTATAGAAGCTTCAGACGCTATAATGGTGGCGCGGGGCGATTTGGCGGTGGAAGTACCGGCAGAACACGTGCCGATTTTACAGAAAATAATAATCGGCAGGTGCAATGATTTGGGCAAGCCGGTAATTACCGCCACGCAAATGCTTGATTCTATGGTAAGAAATCCGGTTCCGACAAGAGCGGAAGTTAACGATGTGGCTAACGCGATTTTGGACGGCACTGACGCAGTGATGCTTTCCGAAGAAACGACTTTGGGAAGTTATCCGCTTAAAGCGGTGGAAGTGATGGATAGAATCAGCCGCCACACCGAAGAAAATTTTAAGCACGAGGAAATTTTAAAGCACAAACATTTATTGCCAAAAACAGTAAATGATTCCATAAGTTATGCTATCGTTACCACAGCTCATAATATTAACGCTAAAGCGATCGTAGCTTTGACGGAATACGGCAAAACCGCCCGGATGATTTCCCGCTATAAGCCTAAACAGCCGATTTTAGCTTTAACTCCCAATAAATATACTTACAATCGACTGGCATTAAGCTTTGGCTGTTATGGAAGAATGATAAAGCCTTTTAAGGATGTTTCCGAAGTTATTGATGTGGCAAAAGAATTAGCAGTAAAAAATAATGTAGCAAAAAAAGGGGATAAAATCGTTATTGGCGCGGGTATTCCTTTCGGCAAAGCCGGTACTACAAATCTTTTAATAGTGCAGACTATTTAAAATCAATTATGAATAAAATAAAAAATAATTTTAATTTTTTAAAAACAGCGCTTCGAGATTTTAAAGTCGGGGCATTAACTCCCAGTTCAAGGTATGTAGTTAAAAAAATCATTAAGGAAATAAAGCCGGATTATAAATATATCGTGGAATACGGACCGGGCGACGGCGTTGTTACAAAAGCGATTTTAAATATTTTGCCGTCTGATGGACGATTGATTGCAATTGAATTGAACGAGTCTTTTGTAGGACAGTTAAAAAAAATAAAAGATGACCGGCTTATTATTATTTACGGCAATGTCGTGGAAGTTTCAAAAAAATTGAAAAAACTTAATTTGCCGCAAATAGATGCGGTTATTTCCGGCATTCCGTGTTCTATTTTGACGTCAAAAGAAAGAGAGGAATTGGTAAAAAATACTTATAACTCTTTGGTTAAATCCGGAATATTTTTAATTTATCAGAGCATCCCGATTGTGTTTTTGGAGCTGAATAAGTTTTTTAGAAAAAACATTACTTGGCGTTTTGAGCCGAGAAATTTTACGCCTTATTTTATATTGATAGCCAAAAAAGATAAATAATTACTTTATAGTTAAAACATAGCTATTCTCGAGAATTTTGTCTTTTTGTTCAGGCAGTAAGTAATAGATATTCTTTTCTCTTTGTTTTTCGGGAGTAAATGTATCGGTAATAAACATCGTAGTTTGAGTTGGCATTGGGATTCCTCTCACATTGGTTCCGCCGGCTTCAACGACCACATATTTGGGCAATTCTTTGGGCAAGCTGTTCAATTTCCTTCCTATTTCAACATAGTCAGCCGCAAAGGCTCCCTGAACATTGGGATTTTTACCCCACAAATTAAAATAAGTGTTGTAAGCTTCAAAAATTAAGAAAAGGAAAAATATAAAAGATAGGGCGGGAAGAAAATAACTTTGCGCTTTTTCATAGTTTTGCGCATATTCCCTAATTTTTTCATAAATAAATTTATAGAGCCAAATTCCGCCGACCGCAGACAAAATAAAAATCGGAGGAATCATCAAAATTGCCCGCAGAGCATGAGGTAAGCCTTCGTTAGAAATTACTATCGGCAAAGAAGCGATTATAATCCAAGAAAAAAGCATAAAAAAAGAAAATTTTTTAAATTGACCGGGATTTTGCTCGTCAGTTTGGTAACTTTTCTTTCTTAATAAGACAGAGATTCCCAAAATAATGCTGATTATAAATAAAATTCCGATTGGCCAGAATAATTCCGGTCGGCCGGCGTAATTATGACGCCAATTCCAGTCACCGGAAAAATTAAACATTGCGGCAGTTTTAATGATATTGACACCCAGATTACTAATTGGATTGGCTGAATTAAAAACAGAAACTTGAGTTGTTCGTCCAAAAAAATCTGCCGGATTATTTAAAAAATACATTCCCAGCGGCAAAAAAGCCAGTATTGAAAATGCGCTAAAAACGATAAGAATTTTAATAATCTGCCCCCTTAATTCTTTGATATAAAAAAGCCGGTAAGCAAAGCCCATAAGTATCAAAAGCGGAGTTGCGCGGTAAGCGATATACGAGTGGAATCCTAAGCCGTAAAATAATCCCGCTAAAACGGCAAAAATATAAATTTTACCGCTATTTTTTATGGCAGCTTCATTAAAATTTATATAAGAATAATTTTCTTTTAGCAGTCTGACAGACAAAAGTAAAAAATAACAGGCCCAAGTTAGATAAAAAGGCGCGGTAATCGCTCTAAAACCGATTCGGGAAAAAAGAATATGCCAAAAAGATGTGGCTATCAAAAAAGCCGCTAAAAGCGCGATTTTGCGATTTTGGGGAAATAATTCTTTTGTCAATAAATAAACGCCTAAAACCGTTAAAATTCCGAATATAGCGCTAACTCCGCGTAAAGCCCAAGGCTCATTGCCAAAAATGAAAATCGACAAGGCCTGCATATTTATAAATAGTCCTTCGCGGCCGTTATTTTCCGGATAAAATATTTTGAAATTTCCGGTTGAAATAGCTTCCAAGGCATTATTTCCGTTCATCGCTTCGTCGGGATAAAGTCCGGGCGGAAGTTCAGTTATATTGTATAGCCGAAAAAAAGAAGCTATAATTAGGATAACAATTATTAATAACCAACGATTAGCGATTATTGATTTTAATTTATTCATAATATTTATTTTAACATGGCTGACATAAATTCTCAAAATTTCGAACCTTTTGAATCTACTCAGGGCAAACACAGTATTTTAGAAGCGGACATTGAAAGATTAAGCCGGGAAATTTTGGAAAAGCGCAGCGCGCCGGAATACCGAGATTTTTCCGATAAAGAACTGCTGGATAATGTTATTAAGCCGATAACTAAATCAGACGGCGATAATAAAAATTTAATTGACGAAATCGACAAATCCGATTCAGCGGAAAAATCTTTTTTGCCGGATTATTTAAAGAATTCATCCTCAGAAACAAAGTTAGAAGTGGAAAAGTTAATCGATTCAGTTTTCCATCAGGGCCTTGCTAAGGCGGTTAATGAGGCAAAGAATTCCAATCCGGCGATTCTCGATGCTTTTCATGACGCTTTGGTGGATAAATTATATGACGAATTAAAGAAAAGAAATTTGTTGTAAATTATAGAAATTCATTATAGATGGCTCTTTATCTTTCAATCGCAATAATTTTTTTGGCATTTGGTGCAGTCTTATTTTTTGTTTATAAAAATTTAAAACGCAAAAAATTAGCCAAATCTCTTGATTTAAAAGTGCTTTTGGTTCGTTTGTCTCAGAAACAGCAAAAGGATATTTCCATTGAAGGCGGAGCGGCTTTGGCTTGGAAAGATGAGATTAATTCGTCAGCTCAGCTTTTTGGCATTTTAGCCGGCTTAAAACAGCCTTTTGGTCTGGAAGCGGCAGTGCATCACATTGGCGAGGAAATTCATTTTTATTTGGCCGTGCCGAAAGAATCAACGGAATTTGTCAGCCGGCAGATTGAAGGTTTTTGGAAGGACGCTTCAGTTGAGCTGATAGACGATTATAATATTTTTAATCCAGCCGGAGCTTCAATCGGGGCTTATATAAGCCAGAAATTCTCTTATGCTTTGCCGATTAGAACTTATGCTGAAGCTAATATTGACACTTTTGCGCCTATTTTAAGCGGGCTTTCTAAAATTAATGAAATAGGCGAGGGCGCTGCTATTCAAGTTTTGGTTAAGCCTGCGCCAGCGTCTTTGAAAAAATCAATTTTGAAGATGATTGATAGTTTAAAACGCGGCCAGAGGCTTGATGATGTTTTGGGAAGTTTGAAAATAAGCTTAAAAGATTTTGGAAATGCGTTAAATCCAAAAAAAGAAAAAGATGAAGAAAAAAAGATTATCGATGAAGAAGCGATAAAAATTTTGGAATCAAAAATAACCAAACCTTTGCTTTCCGTCAATTTAAGAATAATAGCTTCCGCGCCAAGCCAGTATCAGTCAGATATAATTTTGGAAAGTATTATCGGCGCTTATCAGCAATTCAGCGCTCCGAGGCGCCAGGAACTTAAAATTAATAAATCCCGCAATTTGAAAAAAATTGCGTATGATTTTTCTTTCAGAGAATTTGATGATTCTCAAACGATGATTTTTAACACAGAAGAATTGGCAAGTTTATTTCATTTGCCGACCTATACCACTGAAGTGCCGAAAATAAAATGGCTTAAATCAAAAGAAGCGGTTTCGCCCGCTGATTTGCCAAAATCAGGGACTTTAATAGGCAAAAGCGCTTTTCGGAGCGAGCAAAAATCGGTTTATATCACCGAAGATGACAGGCGCAGGCACGTTTATGTTATCGGGCAAACCGGCACCGGTAAGTCGAATTTAATGACCAACATGATTATAGAAGATATAAATCAAGGCAAGGGAGTTTCTGTTATTGACCCGCACGGAGAATTGGCGGAAAAAATTTTGAACCGCATTCCCGCGAGACGCGCTGAAGATGTTATTGTTTTTGACCCAGCTGATATTATGCATCCTGCAGGCTTGAATATGCTGGAGTATGATTTTTCCAGACCGGAAGAAAAAACTTTTATTGTCAATGAAATGCAGAGCATTTTTAATAGATTATTTTTAGCGGAAACAATGGGCCCAATGTTTGAACAATACATGAGAAACGCTTTACTGCTTTTAATGGAAGATGCGGTAAACGAACCGGCGACTTTAATCGAGGTGCCGCGGGTTTTTACTGATGCGGAATATCGTATGAAGAAATTGGAGCGCATTAAAAATCCGATAGTCGTTGATTTCTGGCAAAAAGAAGCCATTAAAGCCGGCGGAGACGCATCGCTTGCCAATATGACGCCTTATATTACTTCCAAATTTAATAATTTTATTGCCAATGATTATATCCGTCCGATAATCGGCCAGCCTAATTCTTCGTTTAATTTCAGAAAAATTATGGACGAAGGAAAAATTTTTATTGTAAATTTATCAAAAGGCAGGATAGGGGATATTAATGCTAATTTGCTTGGCATGATAATTGTCGGAAAAATTCTTATGGCGGCTTTGTCGCGCGTTGATTTAGCGGAAAATAAGCGGCGCGATTTTAATCTGTATATTGATGAATTCCATAATTTTACCACTGATTCAATTGCCACGATTTTGTCAGAGGCGCGAAAATATCGTCTTAATTTGACGATTGCGCATCAGTTTATCGCTCAGTTGACGGAAAAAATACGTGATTCTGTATTTGGCAATATTGGAAGCATAATTTGCTTCAGAGTCGGAGTTCAAGACGCAGAATTTTTAGTAAAACAATTTGAACCGGTTTTTAGCCAAAACGATTTATTAAATATAGATAACTTTAACGCTTATGCTAAAATATTAATTAATGGACAAACTTCCAGGCCATTTAATATTAAAACTATGCCGCCTGAATCAGGCGTCGGCCAGTTGGCAGAAAAAATAAAAGAACTTTCGCGCTTGAAATACGGACGCGACCGCCAAGAAGTGGAAAAAGATATTTTGGAAAAATTAAGAACATAAAGTAAATTTTATTTATATTAATTTTTTCTTATTGCGATAATGATTTAGGCGTGGTAAAATCTTATAAATTACCACATAAAGCGGTAATTTTTATTATTTACCGCGCCACCTTAGCTCAGCTGGCAGAGCAATGCTTTCGTAAAGCAGAGGTCCCGAGTTCGAATCTCGGAGGTGGCTCATGATGTACGAATTAGTGCAGCAAATTAATGATTTAAGAGAGCAAGCCCGCCGGTTAGGCGGGCGGCTTTGACATAGAGGCCAAAAGAATTCATCTTAGAGAATTGGAGATGGAAATAACCGATCCTGATTTGTGGAAAAACAGGAAATTGGCTGAAGAAAAAAATAAAGAAGCAGGCAAGCTGCGGGATTTTCTTTATCGTTTTGATGAAGTTGAAAAGGATTTAATAAGCGCGGAAATGAATTTTACGCAATTGGATGCAAGTAATAAAGATTTAGTGGAAGAGGGCGGAAAAACAATTTTCGATATTAAGCGAAAATTAAGAAACATTGAAATTGAGCAATTATTTTCCGGAAAATATGATGAACAATCGGCGGTTATTTCAATATATGCCGGCGCTGGAGGCCAAGATGCCGAAGATTGGGTGTCTATGCTTTATGAAATGTATCGAAAGTTTTGCGAGCGGCGAGGCTGGAAAACTAAAGTAATTGACGAAAGCCGGGGAGAATATCAGTCAAAAACCGGCCGTCATCCGCTAAAAAACGTAACAATTGAGGTAAAAGGCAAATACGTTTATGGATTTTTAAAAAAAGAAGTCGGAGTTCACCGCTTGGTAAGAATATCTCCTTTTTCTTCGGAAAAAAAAAGACATACTTCTTTCGCGTTAGTGGAAGTTTTGCCTGAGCTTATTGAGATTGAGGATAAAAAATTTGAAATTCCGGCTGATGATTTAAAGCTTGAATTTGCCAGAGCCGGCGGTCCTGGCGGACAAAATGTCAATAAAGTGGAAACTGCCGTAAGAATAGTCCATTTGCCCACGGGAATTTCAGCCGGTTCGCGCGCTGAACGTTCGCAAGCGCAAAATCGGGAAAAAGCGATGGCATTGCTTAAAGCAAAACTTATAAAATCAATGGAAGAAGCAAAGATTCAGGAAATATCGCAATTAAGAACAAAAGTTAAACCGGAATGGGGCAGTCAAATCCGTTCGTATGTTTTAAATCCCTATCAATTAGTCAAAGACCATAGAACAAATGTAGAAACTTCCAAAATTGAAGATGTTTTAGACGGCAATATTGAGATATTTGTGGAAAGTGAGGTATAATAAAAGTTAGTGATTGAGTAATTAGTGATTAGTGTTAATTAAATATATGATAAATTTTCAAGGCGTTTCTAAAATTTATAAAAATAACGGCCGTTCCACGACGGCTTTGGAGGATATTAATTTTACAATCAATCCAAGTGAGTTTGTTTCGGTGGTGGGCAAGTCAGGAGTCGGCAAATCAACCATTATTAAATTGTTGATCGGCGAAGAAAAACCTACTAAGGGCAGGGTGATTTTTGGACCCCATGAAGTAAATAAATTAAAAGCCAGAAAACTGCCTCAATTAAGGCGTCATATTGGCGTTATTTTTCAGGATTTTCGGCTGTTGGCCAATAAAAACGCATATGAGAACGTGGCTTTTGCACTAGAGGTGGCCGGTCGACCTCAGAATGAAATAAAGGAATTTGTGCCGCAGGCGCTTAAAATGGTGGGGCTTGAGGATAAAATGTTTAATTTTCCCAAAGAGCTTTCCGGCGGACAAAAGCAAAGAGTGGCGATTGCCCGGGCCATGATAAATCACCCTGATGTAATTATTGCCGATGAGCCGACGGGAAATTTAGACCCGATGAATTCAGCGGAAATTATCAAGTTGCTTTTGAAAATAAACGAGCTTGGAACAATTATTATTTTAGCCACTCACAACAAAGAAATAGTGGATAATTTGAATAAAAGAGTAATAAGTTTAGAAGACGGCAAAATTGTTAAGGATGAAGAAAAGGGAAAATACGGCGTAGTTTAATCGCAGAGCGTCAAATATAAAAAGTATAAAGAGTTATTATTTATCTTTTAGCGATTTGCATTATATAATTTAAAATTATGCTTACTGCACTATTTAGAATAATAAAATACGGATTATTGGGTTTTTGGAGAAACGGCTGGCTTTCTACGGCAACAATTTCCATTATAGTTTTGGCTTTAATGGTTTTTGAAGGATTAGTTATTTTTAATGTTTTGACTGATACTGCCCTAAGCGCTTTAAAAGATAAAATTGATATCAGTGTTTATTTTAAAGAAGACGCGCCTGAAGACGAAATTTTAAGCTTAAGAAAATCATTGGAGAGCTTGGCTGAAGTAAAAAAAGTGGATTATATTTCCCGAGACAGAGCTTTGGAAATTTTTAAGAGCCAGCACGCGGATGACCCGAAAATTTCTGAAACTATTTCTAAGGCTCTTGAAGAATTAGGCGAAAATCCATTAGCCGCCTCTTTAAATATCAAAGCTTATAATCCGGAAGATTATGTGGTTATCGACAGCAAGCTTAAAAATGAGGCTTCCAAAGATTTTATTGAAAAAATTTCTTACGCTCAAAACGAAGTGGTAATTAACCGTTTAAATAAAATTATCAATACTATCAGGCAATCAGGTTTATTCTTAACAGTTATTTTTTCCGTAGTTTCAATTTTGATAACTTTTAATACTATCCGGCTGGCAATTTACTCCAACCGCGAGGAAATCGGCATCATGAGGCTGGTGGGCGGTTCCAATGTTTTTATTCGAGGCCCTTATGTTATTGAAGGATTAATTTACGGTTTGATCGCCGGAGTTTTAAGCTTTTTATTGGTGATGCCGATAGTTTATTTTATTTCCCCTTATCTTAAAATTTTTATTCCGGAAATGAATTTATGGAATTATTTCACAACCAATACTTTTAGTTTAATCGGCAGACAGCTAATGCTTGGAATTGGTTTGGGAATTATTTCTTCATATATCGCGGTAAGAAAATATCTTAAGATCTAATATAAGCTTGTTAGTTTTTTAGCTGATTAGCTTATTGGCTTTTTTGCTTATTAGCTTGATAACTAGACTTGGTGATTAATCTTCTCCATAAGTTCCAAGTCTTTGTTTTTAAGCTGTTCCAAGATTTTCATTTCCGGGTCAATGGCAAAAGTTTTTCCCAAGTATTGACCGGCGGTAAAATGAGGCAGTAAAACATAATCAGCGCCTGAGGCGTAAAGCGCGCGAGCTTCTTTTTCAGTTCTGGCTCGCAGTATTATTTTTGGTTTATTGGGTAATTTTCTAATTAAAGATAAAATCGTCAGATTATCTTCAATGTCCGGACTGGTGGAAATTACGAAGCGGCTGTTTTCAATGTTAGAGCGTTCAAAAATTTCCGGATCTGATATATCGCCGAAAATATAATCATAACCGTGTTTTTTAAGGCTGTTTATCACGTCAGGGTCAAAATCTATTACAAGCAAATTTTCTTTTGGAATGGCTGAAGCGATACTTTGGCCGGTTCGATGGCAACCTATTAAAATTACCGGTTTGGCAGATTCTTTTTTATAAAACCCGTTTTCTTTTGATTTTTGACGTTCAAATATTGAAAGGAAGCGATTCAACAGTTTAAAAATTTTGTCAGCGTAAACTATAAAATAAGTGGAAGAAATAATAGTGATAATGCCGACAGTTGTTATTAAAGACACGACTTTTGCATCAAGATGATTTAATTTAAATCCTAAGCCCGCTAAAATCAAACTGAATTCGGAAATCTGGGCGATGGTGATGCCTGTTAAAAAACTAGTCCGTTTTTTATAGCCCATAAGACCCATTATTATCAAAATAATCAAAGGGTTGCCGATAAGCACAAAAAGCGAAAATGCGATTATGGGGATTATAATTCCGGAAAAATCGGAAAATATTAGAGAAGAGCCCAGTATTACAAAAAATATAAGGATAAAGAAATCACGCAGAGATTTAATGCGGCTGGCTATTTGGAAACTTTCCGAGGAATTGGCCAGAGCTAAGCCCGCTAAAAATCCGCCGATTTCTATGGAAAATCCGGTTTTGCTCACTAATGTGGAAATTAAAAATACCCAAGCAAGACTCGTTAAAAATAAAAGTTCCTGGGAATGGGCGATTTTATCAAAAATTTTAGGCATAATTTTTCTGCCCAGATAAATCATTAAAGCAAATAAAGCCACGCCTTTTAGTATTGTTAGAAATATGCTTAAAAAAGAAAAATTGCTGTTTGCTTCAATGCCCGCCAGAAATATTAAAAGCATGATAGCCACAAAATCCTGGACCAAGAGCAAACCGATGCTTATTTTTCCATATAAGCTGTTTAAATCTTTTTTCTCTGAAAGAAGTTTTACAACAATAACGGTGCTTGAGAAAGTCAGAGCAATGGCGATATAGCCGGCATGAAGATAGCTGAAATTAAAAAGAGTGGCGATTATAAATCCGGCGATAAAAGTGAAAAGAACCTGGCCAAGCCCGATTAAAATGGAAGTTTTGCCCACTAATCTTAAAGAAGCATAATTAATTTCCAAGCCCACCAGAAAAAGTAAGAACATTATTCCCAGATCTGAAAATATTTCAAAAACTTCTTTGTCGCCGATATGGAAAAAACCAAAATAGCCGATTGCGATTCCGGCAATTAAATAAGCTAAAATAATCGGCTGTTTAAATAATTTTGCCGCAATGCCCAACCCTGTAGCAATTAAAGTGATTATCGCAAGTTCAAAAATTCCGGTTGTCATTTTTTTATTTTATCATATTAAATTAATCTTTTCCAGATTTTTATTTTTTAAAAATAGGATTTGACAGTTAAAAGTAAAATATTTTGTTATTTGACAAATGTATTATTTTTGTTTATAAATATAGATAGCAATTTTCCAAAATAACAAAACAAAAGGAAGGAGGGAGTATGAGGATAATCGTTATTGACGATTCGGAGAGCATAAGAGACATATTTAAGATGTTACTTGAGATAGAAGGTCATGAGGTTTTGACCGCAAATAACGGTGAAGAGGGAATAAAGATGATAGGCGAAAAGATCGGAATAGATGTGGTTATTACTGACGGCCAGATGCCCAAAAAAAGAGGCGAGGAAGTTACAAGATATGCAAAATTGAATCATCCAGGCTTGAAAGTGATTTTTTTAACCAGTGACATTGAATTAAAAGGCGTCGCTTTGGCGGCTGGGGCTGACAGTTTCCTTCTTAAAAAGCAGGGCATGGTGCCAAGTGTCATGTCCGTAATCGAGCGTTTTGTAGAAGAAAAAAAGGAGGTATGCTGATGAGGTCAAAAATTTTCGTACCATCTTCTTTGGGAGTAGTTAATAATCTCATTGGCCAGATGGGATCATATCAGTTGGAACTGGCGCATGAAGAGGTGGAGTTGAATAAAAAAATAAAGAAGGCGATGGATGAAGCGGCTCCGGCGATTTCTCGATACAAAAAGGCCATAAACGATATTTTAACCGGTCTTATGATTTACGCTGAAAAATATCGGCGAGAAATAATCGCAGACGAGAAATGCAAGACAATAAAGTTATTCAACGGAAAGATGGGTTGGCACTTGAATCCGCCATCAGTAGATATTCGCAGCAATCAGAAAGTGCTAAAGCGTCTCAAAGAGTTGGGTTTTACGGATTTCATTCGGATTAAAGAATCAATCAATAAAAAGGCAATACTTGAGAGACGGATAGAAGCCGAAGCTGTTGAGGGCATCAAGATTGTCCAAAAGGAAGAGTTTTTTGTAAAGCCTAAAAAAACCAGTATTCAGATTTCTCGTATTTTAAAGTTAAAGAAAGCAAAGAAGCGCAAAAAAATAGAGTAAGACTCGTTAGAGTCAAGTTTGAGCCTTCGATTCGTCAACTGACGGATTGAAGGCTTTTTTATATTATTTTAATTATAGTTTTAAAAAATTGCTATTTAGGCACGTTTCTGGTAAGCTTATAGATATGAAGATATTAGAGAAGACAAAGCTTGATTTGGATAAGAAATTTCAGAAAATCATGGAAACACCGCCTAGTTTTGATTTTTTTGTGGCAATTCACGATTTTATTAAATATATAGAATTAAACCCATCTCTCTTGGATGGTCTTTCACAGCGCATAAAAGTTAACCGAGAACTGAATATTCCCAGTAAATATGCTTTATTAAAGCAAATCTATCAAGGATTAGAAGATATTAATATCGGATCTGATGCCGATTTGGGACACGTGAGATATATGACAATCAAGGATTTGAGCAAAATTCAGAATAAAGACGTTTCAGACAGTAATTCTTTTTGGAAAAAGAGAGAATTATTCAGAAAATCAACTAACGAAATTTATAAAAGGTTAAACACTTATCTTTCTTAATTAAAAGAATAGAATAAAACTAATTTATTACAAATGGTTCACTCTTCCAGTTTTTACGGACTCGGCATCGCGCCGAATGTTCTCGCTATTTTAGACAGGCATAATTTTAAAATTCCTACGCCTATTCAAGAAAAATCAATTCCTCCCGCAATAGAGGGAAAAGATTTAATCGGGCTTGCTCAAACCGGCACGGGAAAAACACTCGCATTTGGAATTCCCGTGATTCAGGCGACGCTTCAAGGAAAACGCGGGCTGGTCATTCTTCCTACGCGCGAACTCGCGCTTCAAGTTGAACAAACATTTAATAAAATCGGCGCTTCTCTTGGAGTGCGGACCGCTCTTCTTGTTGGCGGAGAACCAATGTATCGGCAACTGCAGGCTTTGCGAAAAAACCCAACAATTATTATCGGCACCCCAGGAAGAATGATAGACCATCTTCGGCAAAAAACCCTTTCACTTAAAGACATAAGTATTCTTGTGCTTGATGAGGCCGACCGAATGCTTGATATGGGATTTGCCCCTCAACTAAATCAAATTTTATCAACAGTTCCGAAAGAGCGCCAAACAATGCTTTTTTCCGCAACAATGCCAAATACAATCGTTCATATGGCACAATCGTATATGAAGATGCCGCTGCGCATTGAAATTGCGCCTTCCGGAACAGCAAGCGAAAAAGTAAGGCAGGAACTTTTTTTCATATCACGCTCGGACAAACCCCGGCTTTTAGAAAAACTTCTTTCGGAATATAAAGGTTCGGTGCTGGTGTTTTCAAGGACAAGATTCGGCGCAAAGAAAATTGCTACAGGCATCCGAGCGCTTGGGCATATGGTGACCGAGCTTCATTCTAACAAATCATTAAGCCAGCGCAGAATGGCGCTTGACGGATTTAAAAACGGAAGATACCGCGTATTAGTTGCGACTGATATCGCCAGCCGAGGCATAGACGTAAAAGGTATAGAGCTGGTGCTTAATTATGACCTTCCGGATAATGCGGAAGATTATATCCATCGCATTGGCCGAACCGCTCGCGCTGGAGCTGCCGGTAACGCGATTTCTTTTGCAACTCCGGATCAGCGCGGAGACGTGAAAAATATTGAACGCCTTATGCGCGCTGCTTTGCCTTTGCGCAAACTTCCCGAGCTTCCTCCTCATCGAGTAATAGAACATCGGCCTGATGATAGATTTAGCGCTCCATATACGCGACAGCGCTCTTCTTATGCTCAAAGACCCCAGAGATCTCGAGGATCCCAAGGGTCTCAAGGGAGAAATCGTTTTCGCCGCTGATAGAGCATTTAATTGGCTAGCTTTCTCTTCTAAAAAGAAGCGGCTTTTTTAAAGTTGTATTTTTGAATCAAGTATTTTATTAAAGCGTTTCAAGATCAAGCGTGTAGTCGATGCGGATTTTTTTTACAAAATCCGGAACGTGGCTCACGAGGACCATTGCGCCTTCATAAGAGTCTAGCGCTTTGGCAATCACAGGAATGTGTCGGAAGTTGATGTGGTTTGTTGGTTCATCCAAAATAAGAAGCCCGGGCATTTCCAGAGAAATTTTTGCAAAAGCAACGAGTCCTTTTTGCCCTTCGGAAAGCGAGCCGACTTTTGTTTTTAAGATTTCCGCATTAAGCAAAAAGCCGGCCGCAGTTGAACGGAGATTTTGTTCTGTGCCGTTTTTCATGGCTTTTGCGAGTGTTTCATATACCGTACGTTCAAAATCGAGTGTTGAAAAATCCTGGCGGTAGTAGCTGATATGGATTCCCGGCGTTACATATTCGCCTTTTGCGTGTCCGGTTGCGAATTTTTCGAGAAGCGTGGTTTTGCCGATGCCATTCGGACCCGCGAGAAGAAGCCGCTCTTTTTTCTTGAGGGTAATCTGCACTTTTTTTGTAATTGTTTTTTGGTTTTTCATAATTGAGACGGAATTGAGTTCCAAAATGCGGCCGCTAATATCCGGCTGACAGGGGATAATAAAGCTTCTGATGGTTTTGTCTTCTTGGCGTGTTTCCACGATATCGCTTTCAAGTTCTTGGATTTTTTCGTTCATTTTCCGCGCGACATCGCGCATATGGCCGCCTTTTTGAGCAAAAAAATTCGCCTGCTCTTTGCGGTGTTGAATATCTTTTTCAAGACGAACGTTTTTCATGCGCTCGCGTTCAAGCCGCGCGCTGATTTCTTTAACAACATCAAAATAGTCTCCGGCGTACTGCTCGATTTTTTTAGTAAACACATCAAGGTATAAAACGCCGTGGGTAAAAGAATTCAAAAAATCAGCATCATGAGAAATAACAATGCAGGTTTTTTTATAATCAATCAAGAAATTTGTAAGGTGCGCGATGCCTTGCTTATCAAGGTTATTAGTCGGCTCATCAAGAAGAAGAATATCCGGATTTTGAATTAGCGCTTGCGCAAGGAGCAAACGCGCTTGCTGTCCGCCGGAAAATGTCCGAAGCGCTTTATCTAAAGGCGCATGCAAATGAACGACTTTTAAAATATTTTCGATACGAGGCTCGATATCATATATTTTTTTAGGAAACAATTTCTCAAAAAATTCTCGAACCGTTAAATCCATCTCGTCGCGCGCAATAACCTGCCGCGCCGTTGCAATAGTAAGTCCATTGCTAATTATGACCGTACCCGCTTCCGGCTCTAAAGATTTTGTGATGAGTTGAAAAATAGTACTTTTGCCGGCGCCATTCTGGCCCATAAGTGTAATTTTTGACCCACGGCGCACGGAAAATGTTGCCTCATTCAAAATGGGTTTATTATTGCCAAAACTAAACGAAACATTATTAAAACGGAGAATCACGTCTCCTTCTTGTGGAGGCATAAGTAGCGTATTGTAGCTTTAAAATCGCTTAGATACAAGCGATTTTGTTGAATTAGTCTGAATCTTTGAATCATCGAATCTCGAGAATACGGTATTCCTGATGGCCTTGCGCGGTTTTAAAAGTTATCACATTTCCTTTCGCGTGATTCATAAGCGCGGCGCCGAGAGGCGAAAGATGGGAGATGCGTCCTCTGCCGGGATTAGTTTCATAAGAACCGACAATTTGAAATGTTTTCTTAATGCCTTTTTGAGATTCAAGTACTACGGTTGAGCCCAGTTGCACTGTGGAGAAATTATTTTTATCGGAATTAATTATTTGTACTTTTCTCAACTGCTGTTCAATACTCCAAATTTGCCGGTGCGTGCGCCGAAGCGTAGATTTTGCATCTTTGTATTCCGCATTATCCGAACGGTCGCCATAGGCGGCTGTCCGCGCTGTCTCGCTTATTAAATTTGGAAGCGCTTGTTTTAATCGCAAAAGGCGGCGTTCTAAGCGTTTGAGCCCTTCTGGAGTAAGGGGAACAGGCGAATCATCGTAGATTTTAGTATTACGACGCAAACTTTGTTTCATTTTTTGTAATTTAACAGGTTAGCATCAGAGCGTGTCAATCAATTGATACTCCCAGCTCGTAAATATTTTCGTAACCCAAATCATAAGCGCTATTGCGAGGATTGTCAGTATGACGACAATAATACCCACCTTTCGCGCTTTAGGGTCAGATTGCTTGAGATATTTAAATGCGTAGCCAAGACCAAACGGAGCAAGAAAAAAACTTATAAGATAAATAAACGCCTGTTTTCTCACGGAGATTGAAAGCGGCGGTTCCTTGAGTTTCGTTCCGCACTGCGGACAAAAGTTTTCGGTTGGGGATATGGGTGCGTTGCATGACGAGCATGTTGTTTCGGATGAAATGTTTTCCATAAAATTATGTTGTTGAGCATTACTATAACTAGTCTAGATTTAACTCGAGAAATTTATGTTTTTATTTTATTACGAAGTTTTAATTTTGTGGATTATTATTAAAGATTATTGAATTACTTCGAGCGGAAATTAGTTTATGTTTTTGGTAAGCTGGACGACGGGTCTTGAGCTCTACTTATTTGCTAATTTACTTAGAATAAACTCTGCAACTTCATCGGGGGTTTTACTTGCATCAACTTCGGTAGAATTCTTTACCTTCTTAATCAACTCTGGTTTCCAACTTAGTATGGCCTCCTGTTCGTCTTCTTTTTTACCAAAATGACTATTCGTACGTTTAGAAAGTCGTTCTTTAATCACATCGTCAGAGGCAACAAATAAAAACACTTTGTGAAATTCTCGAACGACATCTTCTATGTTATCAATAAAGCCCGCGACAAAGACATTTTTATCTTCTCGTATACAAGAAAGTAATTTTTTCAAAGTATCTATGTCGCAATACCATCCATGTTCATTGAGCCATTTCTCATCTCTTCCGCTGGGTCCGTATTCAGTAATTTCACCTGTAGTTATATTCTTCCACTTACACATTCCCGTGGCGTCTATATCAATGACAACATACCCACGTTTCTGTAATTCTGCCAGAACGGTTGTTTTGCCGGTTCCAGCTATTCCTGTGATAAATATTTTCATAAAATTGCAGTTTGACGTTCCTCGTGCGCGATAACCTATCACGAGTTGGCTGCGGGGCTAGGGATCGAACCTAGAATTCCTGCTTCAAAGGCAGGCGTGTTACCATTGCACTACCCCGCAATTTTGTACTATTCCATCAATCCATCCACTGATTTTTCTGTTTAAATTTGTACTTTTTTTTACGCATACTCTTAATAATCCATAATAATTTATTCCCGTATTTTTTCTTTTCGTTTTAATTTTATTAGTTTTATAATAAATACGATCAAATTTATATTCTGGAACATTTATGATTTTCGACCAATATTTAGTTATTTGACTGAGTTTATTTTTTGAATTTTTATGAGTATATATTTCAAAAAATATATCTGAATCGGAAATTTTTACTATTTTTTTCAGCCATTTTAAAAATAATTTAACCATCAATGGATCTCCGCTGCTGAAAGCGACTTTTTGAGATACATTGTGTTCTTTCTGTTTTGCGCCCTCGGCCCAATACAAAGAAATACCTATTAACCACAATTCTCTGTCTGAAATATTTCTTATTTCTGAAATAGCCTTGTTTTTAATGAGCTGGATTGTTTCGATTCTTTGATTTCTCTTTGCAATTGCTCCACGCTGCATACTAGCCAATTTCTTTTCGGTTAATCTTTGCTTTTGTTTCTTTGATAAATTAACCGATTTTAGCCATAAAGACAAGGTTGATTTAGCGACTGGAATTTGCTTTAAGATTTCAGAATAGGAAAAACCAGATTTTCTTAAATTTATTGATTTTTCTTTTAATGATTTATAATTCATACGAACAATGCTTATAATTAATAATTATATTATAGCGTTGTTCGAAAATTAACTTTTTAAATTTTCAACAATCGCCACTTCCAAAGGCACAATCGGGAAAGGAGAGTATTTCATTTCGCCGTAAGCGCGGATAAGCGATTTGATGAGCTCTATTGTTTTTTGTTCGTTAATTATTTTTGAATGTTTTTTAATCAGATTTAAATCTGATTCCGGCAGCTCTTTTTTAAATTCTTCTTCAAGGGCTGGAGAAAATTTTAAAGCCAATACTCGGCGAAAATAAGCGATTAAGTCTTTGTTAAATTGGGTTAAGTTATAGCCGCCTTCGTTTACTTTTGCCAAGATACCAAGCGCTTCTTCGGCATTGTTTTTTATTAAAGCTTCGGCTAATTGTGAAGTTTTGGAAAATCCGGCCCGGCCAAGAATTTTTTCCACCTCTTCCAGAGATATTTCTTTTTCTAAAGACGTAATTTGGTCCAGGAGCGATTCCGCGTCTCTTACGCTTCCTTCACTTGAGGAGGCGATAAGCTCCAATACCGCGTCATCAGCTTTGATATTTTCTGCTTTTATTATTGACTTTAATTTTTCAACGATTTTTATCATAGGCAGGCGCTTAAAATGAAATCGTTGAGTGCGCGAAACAATAGTAGCCGGCATTTTTTCGTATTCAGTGGTGGCTAAAATAAAAAGCGCGTGAGCCGGCGGTTCTTCTAAGGTTTTCAAGAGGGCGTTAAAAGCGTCTTTGGTTAATTGGTGAGCTTCGTCAATAATATAAACTTTATAAGCCGAAGAAGTAGGGGAGAATTTAATGCCTTCTTTTAAATTTCTGATTTCATCAATGCCTCGGTTGGAAGCGGCGTCGATTTCAATAACATCCAATGATTTTCCCTCATCAATTTCTTTGCATTTCTGGCAATTATTGCAAGGCTCGCCGGTATTCTTGAATTTTTCATTTTTTTGGCGGGTTTCGCAATTGGCGATTTTGGCAATCAGCCTTGCGGTGGTTGTTTTGCCGGAGCCGCGCTGACCGTAAAACAAATAAGCGTGGGCTAGTTTGTCGTTTTTGGCCGCGTTTCTTATAACTTCCACAATAATTTCCTGACCCAAAAGATCAGAAAGAGTTTTGGGGCGATATTTGCGATAAAGTGCCAGAGCCATTTTGGGATTATCGCACGAAAGCCTTTTAATTTCAAGAAAAATAAGTTATATTGAGCCATATAAATGAAGCGTTTTATTGTTTTTTTAATGATAATTTCAGCGGCCCTTGGCTCTTTTTTTATTTTATCCAGAGAAAAGACTCTAAAATTCGGCAATGATTTAGCAAACGATGTTAATGGAGCCGTGCTAAATGGCGAAAATAGTTCCTCAAGCGCTTTAGCGGTTTTTAATCCAAACAGCGATATTGAGCCGCAAAAGCCTTTAGAAAATCCGCCAGAAAAAATTAAGGCGATTTATTTTACCAGCTGGTCGGCCAGCTCTCAAAAAAGAATTGATTATCTGATTAAATTGGCCAAAGAAACGGAAATTAACGCGGTGGTAATTGATATCAAAGATTTTTCCGGAATTGTTGCTTATGATATAAAACTTGACGAAGTGGAAAAATATAAGGCAAAAGAAATCAGAATTTCAAAAATCAATTCTTTAATAAAAAAATTGCACGAGGAGGGAATTTATGTGATTGCAAGGATTACGATTTTTCAAGACCCGATCTTGGCAAAAGCCCGGCCCGATTTGGCGATTCATTCAAGAACTAAGTGCCAATCGTCAGATGCGTCAGGTATTAAATGTCATGCGTCGTCATCAACTCTTTGGCTCGATAATAAGAAACTTGCTTGGATTGATCCGGCCGCCAAGGAATCTTGGGATTATAACATTGCCATTGCCAAAGACGCGGTCAGCCGCGGTTTTGATGAAATAAATTTTGACTATATCCGTTTTGCTTCGGACGGTAATCTCAATGACATGAGTTTTCCTTTTTATGACGAGAAAACGCTAAAAAGAAATATTATAAAAAGTTTTTTTGGTTATCTTCGGAGCGAGCTTGAAGGAGTAAAAATTTCTGCCGATCTTTTTGGTTTGGCAACCGTGGAAAGCACTGATTTGGGAATAGGGCAGGTGATTGAAGACGCTTACAGTTATTTTGATTATATTAGCCCGATGGTTTATCCGTCGCATTATGCCAAAGGATTTTTGGGCTATAAAAATCCGGCCAATTATCCGTATGAAATAATAAAATATTCCATGGATGGCGCGCTAAAAAAACTGACAATCTATAACCTACAACTAACAACGAATTCTACAACAACCGAAATTCTAGATTCCAAATTCAAAATTCCAAATTCTAGATTACGCCCCTGGCTTCAGGATTTTGATTTAGGAGCGGATTATAATGCGCAAATGGTAAAAAAAGAGATTCAAGCTGTTTATGATGCGGCTAGTAGCACTCCGGAATTAATCGATGGTTTTATGCTTTGGAATCCGTCAAATGTTTATACGCAAGAAGCGTTAAAATTGAAATAAAAATATGTATCAAATTCAATCACAACAATTTTCCGGGCCGATTGATAAATTATTAGAATTAATTGAAGGGAAAAAAATGGCGATAACAGATTTGAGCTTGGCTGAAGTAACAGCCAGTTTTTTGGATTATGTCAGAAAATTGGAAGTTATTGAGCCGAGATTAGTTTCTGATTTTGTGGTTATTGCGGCTCATTTGCTTTTAATAAAGTCAAAAGAACTTTTGCCGTCGCTTGAGCTTAGCTCGGAGGAGGAGCAGGATATTTCAGACCTCAAAATAAGATTAGAAAAATATAAAGAATTTAAGGAGGCGATTGCATTATTTAAAAAATTTTATGAAAGGAAAAATTTTTCGGTTTCCCGCTCGCTTTTTGCCAATAAAACTCCGGTTTTTTATCCGTCAGAAAATATAAGCATTAATTCGCTTAACTCCTCGATTGCGACGATATTTGAATCTTTTAATGATTTGAAATTAGATTCGGAAACTATTGAAATCGTCTTAGTAAGACTTGAGGAAAAAATTGAAGAAATTGTAAAAAAAATGGAATCCGGAATAAAAAGTTTCGGAGAATTGTCAAAAGAAAAATCTAAAACAGAAATTATTGTTTTGTTTCTGGCTTTGCTTCATTTATTAAGAGACCAGATAATAAAAGTGGAGCAAGGGGAAAAATTTTCTGATATAATGATAACGAGAAATCGCGAACCCTTCGGCGCGGCTCAGGATTAAAATAATGTAAATATGGAAAATGAAAATAAAAATTTAACGTCCTCGATTGAGGCTTTGTTATTTGCCTATGGCGAGCCGATGGAAATAAAAAAAATCGGCAAAATTTTAGGGATTAGCGAGGAAGCAATAAAGACAGCGCTGGGAGAATTTGAAAAAGAATTAAGCGATGACAGAAGGGGATTAAAACTGATATTTAATGAGAATCGCGTTCAATTGGCCACTAAACCGGAATTTTCAAGATTTTTAGAAGATTTTATCAAGGAAGAATTTTCAGAAAATTTGACGCCGGCGTCTTTAGAAACACTTTCTTTAATTATGTATTTCGGTCCGATATCGCGCGCGAAAATCGATTATTTTCGGGGCGTGAATTCCAGTTTTATTTTGAGAAATTTAATGATGCGCGGACTTGTTGAGCGCGCTACTGAAGCCAAAGAACGCGGCGGCTATCTTTACCAACCGACTTTTGATTTGTTAAAATATCTAGGCGTGTCCAAAATTGAAGAATTGCCTGAATACGAAAAATTCAAAAAATTTTCTTTAGATTTTGAATCTGTACAAACGGGTCAAGATTCAACAAGCCAAGATTTAAAAACTACAGAGAGCGGTATAGAGAGCGGTATTTTGAGTAATCAATGATTATGGCTAACAGGGCTAGTGGTTAGTGGTTAAGTATTAATTATTATTTTTTTATGAGATTTCAAGCCTTATTATTAATGATTGTAATTTCTTTTGCGCTTTTAGTAATTAAAGTTGATGGGAATAATTCTCAAAAAGCGATTAGTATTGCAAATATTGAAGCTGAAGACAGTTTAGTGGAAAGTGAAGCTTCCGCGCAAACCTTTGGAGATTATTTTATTAATCAAAACAATCGGTCAGAATTATTAGTACAATCAAATCCCGCTGTAATTAATGAGCCTCAAAATTCGTCTTTAAATAACGAGACGGATATTTTATTGGAAGAAATTGGAGAAAATCAAATATCGTTTGAAAATTGCGCTGATACCATCAGCGCCAAGGGGGCAATTTTAAGAAATGTGAGCCAAAATGCCGATTTGATTGAATTAGACGGCAAAAAGCGCTGGCCTTTAGCTTCAATTACGAAGCTTATGACTGCGGTGGTGGCTATTGAAAATTTAGGAAAAGAAAAAGAAATAGCAATAAGCGAAAAAGCGGAATCAGCTTTCGGCGAAGCGGGTGGCATAAAAACTGGAGAAGTATTTAAAGCAATTGATTTAATTAAGGCCATGCTTGTTGTTTCATCAAACGATGCGGGAGTTGCTTTGGCGGAAAATCCAAATGAACAAGATTTTATTTTTTTAATGAATAAAAAAGCCGATGAATTAAAAATGACTGATACGCATTTTTTTGATTCCACCGGACTTTCTTTTTTAAATCAATCGACTACCGAAGATTTAGTGAAACTGGTTCATTATATTAACGCGCAAAGCCCTGAAATTTTTGAAATCAGCCGGCAAAAAGAGATTAAAATTACAGAATTAATAAGTAATAAATCCAGAAAACTGGCCAATATCAATCAATTTAGCGGGCAGAATAATTTTCTTGGAGGAAAAACCGGCCATACTGATGAAGCCGGCAGAAATTTAATTTCTTTATTTAATAGAAATAATCAGATGTTATTGGCAATTATTTTAGGCGCAGAAGATGCGTTTAAAGAAACGGAAAAATTAATTAATTGCGTATATTAAATATTAAATTTAAATCATATTTTTTTTATGATCACTTTTCAAATAATCAGAATTTTGATGCTCGTGGGCGTGGCTTTTATTGCGGCTTTGATTCTAACCCCGATCATAGTAAGGCTTTTGGAAAAGTATCAGCTTGGCAAGCAGATTAGAACCAGCGATAATTCTCCGATTTATTCAAGCTTGCACAGCAAAAAAGCCGGTACTTTGACCATGGGCGGCATAATTATCTGGCTGACAACGCTTGGGTTGGCTTTATTATTTTTTATTTTAAATTTTTTGTTTGACGGTTTTTGGAGTTATTTTGATTTTATTGACCGAGGGCAGACATATTTGCCGATTGCCGCGATGCTTATTGCCGCAATTTTAGGCTTAGTTGACGATTTATTCGGAGTTTTAAAAATCGGACCTAATGGCGGCGGATTGCAAATACGGCATAAACTTATTATTTTCGCCGTGCTCGCCGCTTTGGGCGCTTGGTGGTTTTATTTTAAACTTGATTGGACAGCGCTTTACGTTCCTTTTTACGGCAATGTGGAGATTGGCTGGTGGTATTTTCCTATGTTCATGTTTGTGATTATTGCCACGGCTTTTTCCGCTAATGAGACCGATGGATTGGACGGACTGCTGGGCGGAGTTTCGCTTTTTGCTTTCGGAGCTTTGACTGCCGTAGCTTTTATTTTAGGCCGGTATGATTTAGCGGCTTTTTCTTCTGTAGTAATCGGCGCGCTTCTGGCTTTTTTGTGGCACAATATTTATCCAGCCAGATTTTTTATGGGTGATACCGGTTCTATGGCTTTAGGCATAACGCTGGGCACTATTACCATGCTTACCAATACTGTTTTATTTTTGCCGTTTTTTGCGGTGATTTTAGCCATAGAATCAACTTCGGTTATCGCTCAATTGACCAGTAAGAAGATTTTTAAAAAGAAAATATTTTTAAGTACGCCGATCCATCATCATTTTGAGGCTTTGGGCTGGCCGGAGACAAGAGTAACGATGAGATTTTGGATTATTTCCGCGGTTATGAGCGGTTTAGGACTGGTACTATTTGTCTTGAGCCAAACGCTTTAAGGCTGAAGACTGATTAATCGTAAAATATGCGTGAGCCCTGCCTGCCGGCAGGCAGGCGATACTTTAAAAACCTGCATTAACGTTAGCTAGAAAACGGCTCATCTATAAATTGGGTAATTGAGCCGTTTTTGTTTTTATCCCAGCTGAACAGAATTTTAATTTTATTAAATATAATCTTAAAATTTGTTATAATAAAAAGTAATGACTATTTTAATTAAAAACGCTTCAATCGCTGACGGCACGGGCAAGCCGGCTTTCAGGTCGGACGTTTTAATAAAAAACGGAAAAATTTCCGCGATTGAACCGGCTATTGATTATCAGGCTGATGAGACCATAAACGGCTTGGGATATTATCTGGCACCGGGCTTTATTGACATTAACAATCATGCGGATCAGCGTTTGGAAATTTTTACAAAACCCAAGCTTGAAAATTATTTGAGCCAGGGGATTACTACTATTATCGGGGGTCAAAATGGATTTTCGCTTGCGCCGATTATATACGGTTCGCTTCAATCGATTTCTTCCAGAGCGAATTTAAATAAAATCAATGTTGATTGGCATAATTTTTCCGAATTTATTAAAATACTATCCGCAAAGCCGATAGGGGTTAATTTCGGATCTTTTGCGGGTTATACAACTTTGCGCCGTGAAATAATCAATGAGTCGGTTTTTAGAAATCTTACCGATAATGAACTTAGGGTTTTAAATTCAATTGTTGAAAAAAGCTTGAAAGAAGGGGCATTCGGCGTTTCGATTGACCTTGATCATCCGATAGTCGGAGAAGCTTCTTATTTTGAAATAAAAAAAATCGCCCAAAGCGTTGCAAAATTAAAAGGTGTTTTGGCGATTAATATTAAAAATAAATTAATTAAGCCGTTAAAATCTCAAAGAGAAGAGCTGATTGAGTCGGTAAAAAGATTGATTTATCTTGCCAAAGAAACCGGCGCAAAAATTTTAATCAATGATTTTTTTCCGCTAGTCGGACTTAGAAAAGAATTTGACCTTTGTATTAAGTTAATTGAGCAGAATTATTCCAGTGCCGGAATAAATTTTAATCTTTATCCTTATGAAAAGCAGACAATGCCTTTAAGATCGTTTTTGCCGGATTGGGCAAAATCTGCCAGCCGAAAATCAATGGCTGAAACCATAAAGAATCCGGAAAATCGAAAAAAAATATTAAAAGAGTTGCCGCTTTTCAAGGGTGAGGACGTGATAATTATCAGCGCTCCGACTAGAGAATATTTAGAAGGCAAAACGCTCAAAGAATTTTCTCAAAACAGAAATTTGAGCAGCCGAGAAGGAATACTTGCTTTGATGGAACTTACTGAATTTCGAGCCGAGGTTTTGTATAAAAATATAAATCTCGCCACTTCTTTAAAAACCATTAAAAGAGAAGAGTCTTTAATTTCTTCAAACGGATTAACGGAAAAATATCAACCTTTTAAAAAATTTTTAGAATCAGCGGAAGTTGATAATTTAATGCCGATTGAGCTTGCAATAAAAAAGATAAGCTTTTTGCCGGCTCTAAAACTCAATATTCCAGGCAGGGGAATGATAAAGCCCGGTTATTTCGCAGATTTAACGATGTTTAAGAACGGCGAAATTTCCGAGGTGATAGTGGGCGGACAGCGAGCAATAAAAGAAGGAAAAGCTACCGGAATTATGAACGGAAGGGCGCTTAAAAGCGGTCGGTAATAATATTTGCGCGGATAATTTTTGAAAATATGTTTAAATTTAGCAAGCCAAAAACAAAGCACCGGCCGGATTACGTTTTTATATGTTGCGTGATAATTTTATCTGTTTTCGGATTATTGATGTTGTCCAGCGCTTCTTCTGATTTAGGCAAAGAAAAATTTAATGACACATATTATTATCTTAAGCATCAAATACTTTACGGATTTAGTTTAGGCATCGTAGGTCTTTTTATAACCATTAAATTTTATTATAAAAATCTGGAAAAATTTGCACCTTTTCTTTTACTTGTAAGCATCATTGCTTTAATCTTAGTCTTCAGCCCTTTGGGCATATCTTACAGCAAGGGCGCGAGCCGCTGGCTTACTTTGGGACCGATATCAATTCAACCGGCAGAGTTGCTTAAGATTTCTTTTATTCTTTATTTGGCCGCTTGGCTAAGCAACTTAAGGGCGAATAGGCAGGCGAGTTTTTATAAGGGGTTTTTGCCGCTTTTGGCAATTTCCGGATTAGTAGCGTTTTTGATTTTAAGCCAGCCGGCTACTACGACTTTTGTTATAATCATGTTTTCAGCTATGACGGTTTATTTTATAAGCGGCGCAAAGTTGCATCACATTTTAGGCATTGCGCTTATCGGAATTGTTGCAATATCTTTGGTTATCGTATCAAGCGGTTACCGTTATAACAGAATCAAGGCTTATTTTAATAATGAGAGCAATTTAGAAACAATCGGTTATCAGTTAAATCAATCTAAGATGGCGATTGGTTCCGGAGGATTGTTCGGCGTTGGTTTTGGAAAATCAACTATTAAAAATAAATATCTGCCTGAGTCGATAGGCGATTCGATTTTTTCGGTAATTGCCAATGAGTTTGGTTTTGTCGGAGTTTCCACTCTTATTTCTGTTTTTCTAGTACTTATAATAAGAGGTTTTTATATTGCAAAAAAATCACGCGATCAGTTTGCGAAATTTACCGTGATCGGATTTATTTCAATCATCGCAATTCAGGCGTTTGTTCATATGGCTTCGAATTCCGGATTATTGCCTTTAACCGGAATTCCGCTGCCGTTTATAAGTTTTGGCGGAACATCGCTTGCGGCTTTTTTGACGATGACTGGAATTATTGCTAATATTTCAAAGTATACTTAAATAGTTTTTAGGTTTTGATTTTTAGGTTTTAGATAAATCACCTAACGCCTAATATCTAACACCTGATACTTAATTTATTGAGAATTTTATTCACCGGCGGAGGAACAGGCGGACATATTTATCCTATTTTAGCGGTTGCTGAAGAACTGCAAATTTTGGCTTCTCAAAAAAATATTAATTTAGATTTAAGATATTTCGGCGCATACGGCTCTTATCAATATTTGCTTGCGTCAAACGGCATTTTAGTTTCAAAGATAATATCGGCAAAATGGCGGAGATATTTTGATTTAAAAAATTTTTTAGATATTCCCAAGTTTTTTTTAAGCTTCATTCAGGCAATGTGGAAAATTTTTTGGTTTATGCCGGATGTTTTATTTTCTAAAGGCGGACCCGGCAGTTTGCCGGTGGTGATGGCTTCGAGATTTTATCGGATACCGGTGATGATTCACGATTCCGATGCGGTAATTGGTTTGGCTAATAAAATTGCGGCTCGTTATGCTTCAAGAATCGGGATTTCATTTGAGTCGGCTGCCGGTATTTTTGGTCAAAAGCCCAAGTTGCTCAAAAAAGTTGCGCTAGTAGGCAATCCGGTCAGGCGTTCGCTTTTATTGGGAAGTATATTGGAACAGGGGACAGCTAAGAGGGTTTTTGGTTTTGATCAGACTAAAAAATTAGTAATGATCTTAGGCGGCTCTCAGGGCTCTGCTAAATTAAATGAATTTTTTTTCAGTATTGCTTTGGAATTAATGAAAGATTATCAAATTTTACACCAGGTTGGCGTCGGTAATTTTGAAGAAATGAAAAAAGAGCTGAATCTTTTATTGAAAAATTATTCAGAAGAAGAAAAATCAGCTTATAAAATTGCGCCTTATTTTGATAAAGATTTGAAAGACGCTTATTGCGCCGCTGATTTGGTTATTTCTCGGGCCAGTTCTGGCGCAATTTTTGAAATTTCGGCTTTCGGCAAGCCGGCAATTTTAATTCCTTTGCCGGAAGAAATAGTCGGACCGCATCAAATTTTAAATGCCTATGAATATGCCAAAACCGGAGCAGCCACTATTATTGAAGAAAGCAATTTAAAAGCCGGTATTTTTATTAATCAGCTTAATAAAATTTTTAACGATCAATTACTTTTTAAATCAATGTCTGAATCGGCTAAGAAATTTTTTAAACCGGATGCAGCTAAAATTATCAGCGAGGAAATAATAAGACTTGGAAGCAAGGGATAAGAAAATGACGAGGGATTAGTGAATAGCGATTAGTGATTGATATTTTGCGACAAATTTGACCTTTTCAAAAGGCTTTATTTTTAGTATAATAAATTGGATTTTATGATTGAAAGCCACAAAAAAACAGTTCAGCAAGCTCATAATAAGCCGGTGCGTACGCGTTTTGCGCCTAGTCCAACCGGTCCAATGCATTTGGGCGGCGCCAGAACCGCGCTTTTCAATTGGCTTTTTGCCAGACAACATAATGGTAAATTTATTTTGCGGATAGAAGATACTGATATTGAGCGTTCAAAACCAGAGTACGAACGCGATATAATAGAGGGCTTGAAATGGTTAAATTTTGATTTTGACGAGGGACCGGATAAGGGCGGTGAATTCGGGCCTTATCGCCAGTCAGAACGGCTGGATATTTATGAAACTTATCTAAAAAAATTACTTGACGAAAATAAAGCTTATTATTGTTTTTGTACGAAAGAAGAATTAGAAGGCGATCGCCAGGCGATGATGAGCCAAGGTCTGGCGCCTAAGTACGGCGGCCGGTGCCGAAATTTAAGCAAAGATGAAATAGAAAAACGTTTGAATGAAGGTAAAAACGCGGTGATTCGTTTTAAGATTTTGGAACATGAAATAGAAGTCCATGATTTAATCCGTGGAAAAATAAAATTCGACGCTGGTCTTATCGGAGATATTATTATTGCTAAAAATATAAAATCGCCGCTTTTTAATTTTGCCGGAGCAGTTGATGATTATGAGATGAAAATTACGCATGTAATAAGAGGCGAGGACCATTTATCCAATACGCCGAAGCAAATTCTTATCGGCCAAGCATTAGGTTTTGAAGAAATCAAATACGCTCATTTGCCTTTGATTTTGGCGCCAGACCGGTCAAAGTTGTCGAAACGTTATTTAGACACCTCTTTAAATGATTATCGTTGTAAGGGTTATTTATCTCAAACGATGGTAAATTTTATAGCTTTATTGGGCTGGCATCCCAAGGATGAGAAAGAAATTTTAAGCTTAGAGGAATTATTACAAGAATTTGAAATTAAAAGAGTTCAAAAAGCCGGCGCGGTTTTTAATATTGAAAAGCTTGATTGGTTAAATGCGTCTTATATTAGAGGCATGGAAGCGGTTGATTTAGTTAAAGAGCTTGAAAATTTTATTCCGGACGAATGGCATAAAAATAAAAAACTTTTAATTAAGGCAGTTGCCATAGAAAAAGAAAGGATGAAAAAATTAACTGATTTTAAAGAAGGAGCGGATTTCTTTTTTGAGCTGTCTGATTATGAGCCGAAGCTTTTAATTTGGAAAGATATGACGCCTTCAGCGGTGACTGATAATTTGCGGCTTGTGATGATTGAATTGGAAAAAATACCGGAAATTGATTTTAATAGAGAAAATCTTGAGGCCGCGCTCATGTTTTTGGCTGAAGCAGTAGGCAAAGGAGAATTATTTTGGCCGCTGCGCGTGGGCGTGTCGGGAAAGCAATTTTCTCCGCCGCCGTTTGAAATTATGGAAGCCATAGGCAAGGAAGAAACTTTAAAGCGCATAGATAGAGCCATTAAAAATCTTTCTTAAAAATATCTGCTTAAAAATATATGGAACAAATTACAGCGCAATTTAAGGAATTAATTAATTTAATAGCTTTATTAACTGATAAGCTTTCCAATTTATTAGAAGGTTTTATTTTTTTGCTGTTTGATCTTTTAGTTATGGTATTTAACGCGGCTTTGCAATTTTTAATAGGTTTTATTAGGTTGATTTTAGACTATTTGCAATAACTATATTAAGTAATGACGCAAAACCATCATTTTGCGACAGCGATAATTTATTAAACCAAGCAAACATGAAAGTATGAAATCACTATCCCCTCTAAAAAGAATTCATTTTATCGGTATTGGCGGAATTGGCGTAAGCGCTTTAGCGCGCTATTTTTTGTCTGAAGGATATAAAGTAAGCGGTTCAGATGCAAATTTTTCAGAAATTACAAAACAATTGAAAAAAGAAGGCGCAAAAATATTTATCGGACACAAAGCTTCAAATATAGATGATTCCTTGAGGTTGGTTATTTCGAGCGCCGCAATCACAAAAGACAATCCGGAAATTATAAAAGCAAAGCAATTAAATATTCCTGTAAAACTTTATTGTCAGGAGCTAGGAGAATTAATAAAAAAACATAAGGCGATTGCTGTTTCCGGCGCGCACGGTAAAAGCACAACAACCTCGATGCTGTCATTGATTTTTATAGAAGCCGGTTTTGACCCAGCTGTTATTGTCGGGACAAAATTAAGAGAATTTAAGGACTCTAATTTCAGGAAAGGCAAAAGCGGTTATTTAATCGCGGAAGCGGATGAATATAACGCGTCTTTTTTGCACTACTCCCCCTTTGCCGCAATTATTACCAACATTGACCGCGAACATTTAGATTTTTATAAAAATTTATCAAATGTTAAAAAATCTTTTGTTGAATTTATAAATAATGTGAGGCCGGAAGGAATTTTAGTTTTAAATAAAGACGATAAAAATTTATTCAGTTTAAAAAATAAAATACAAAAAATCGCAAAAAATAAAAATATTAAATTATTTTGGTATGGCGTTAAAGAAGGCAGTTCAAAATCAGCTGTCAGTAAAATCAGAAAATCATTAAAAGTTCCTGGAGAGCATAATATTTCCAATGCTTTGGCGGCTTATACGATGGCTAAGACTTTGAATGTAGCCGATAAAAGTATTTTCGATTCTTTAAGCAAATATAACGGCGCCTGGCGCAGAATGGAATATCGAGGTAATATTCGTAATTCAGACTTCAAAATTCCTGTTTACGACGATTATGCTCATCACCCTACGGAAATCAGGGCAACTCTTGCTGGAATAGCCCAAAAATGGCCAAAATCGGCCGTTATATGCGTTTTTCAGCCCCATCAAGTAAAAAGGCTGGAAGCATTATTTAATGACTTCATAGGGGCTTTTAATGAGGCAAATGTCCTGGTGCTTTTGGATGTTTATAAAGTTAAGGGCCGGGAAGAATTATCGCAAAATGTTAATTCTGAAAAATTAGCCGAAACTATTAAAAATAGACTGAAAAAACAAAGCCACAGATTAAAAAATGTCGTTCATTTGGCTGATTCTAAAAATTTATTAACGAAGCTGAAGGAGATAATTAAAACCGACTCAAAACATTCAGATTATATTGTCGTGATGATGGGCGCGGGCGATATTTACAAATTAACTGATTCGCTGATAAAATAAACCGATGTATTACGTAGATATTAAACATTTCAAAGGAATGGCCGGTTATGAGATTGACGGCATTTGGTATCCGAGAGTGACAAAAATCGTGGAAATCAAAGCAAAACCGGCGCTTTATAAATTTTACGCTGAACTTAACAATTTTGAAGAGGGAGAGTCTATCAAAAAAAATTCAGCCTCAGAGGGCACTTTAATCCATGAAACAGTGGAAAAAATTTTAATTGGCGAGTCCCCTGTTATTGACTTATCTATTAAGCCGTCAATAGACGCATTTATGAAATTTATAGAAGAAAAAAATATTCAGGTTGATGCAGAGTGGGTGGAAAAGCAAATTGTTAATATGGACGAGCGCTATGCCGGCACTTTGGATGCTTTGGCTTTAATTGACGGAAAATTCGGGGTTTTGGATATTAAAACATCACAAGCAATTTATCGGGATTATAATCTTCAAACTTCGGCCTATATGGCGGCTGTAGACAGGCAATTTCCTAATTTGCAAACCAGATGGATCTTAAGAATTGACCAGATAAAAAAATGCAAGAAATGTCGCGCGATTTTTCGAAGCAAAGGCGGCCGTGATAAAATTCGGCCATTTAGAAACGGAAAAATTGCAATGCCAATGTGCGAAGAGGGCCAGCATGAGTGGTCAGAACTTTTAGGCGAAATCGAACTTCAAGAATTCCCCTATTGGCAGGAAGACTTTAAGGCTTTTTTAGGCGCCAAGAAATTATGGGAATGGGAAAATGAGTATTGGTTGAAACAGGTGGGATATTTTTAAATTAAAAAGCCCCATAGTAAAAATTTTACTATGGGGCAGTTTTTTTCGATCATTTAGACTAAATGTATTTCGTAGGCTGTTATTAAACCATCAGACCGTTCTTGAGGACGCTCTTGCCGGAATATTAATGCGGCAGAGACATTCTCGGTTATGATCTTATCGCATTTTAAGCATTCGAATGCGGGTTGTTTCCATGAAGAAAAATATCTTACAAGTGGAACAACGCTTTGTGAACCGCAGGCGGTGTGAGTAAAAATGACTTGGGGCCGATCGGGGTCGTTAGTTTTTTGGATAATAGAATAAGCAAGTCGTTGAAGCAATCTTTTAAGCATAAATATATCCTCCTTATGATAGTGTTTTTTAAATGATTTTCAGATATCGCGTTAGCGCCATTGCATGGCGCGGCAGGATTTCATCAGCAAGTATTAATTGTTTGATATGCCAGGGCTCAAAGAAAGCTACTTGTTCTATCTCTGTTCCAGCCATTATTTCACCATCGTAATATTTGACGCGATAGACAATAAAAACGTGGCTATCTTCGACGTGTTTTTTGAAAATCACGTTAGTATCAAGCGGCTGGTGGACGGTAATTCCAATCTCTTCGTTTATTTCCCGGACAACGGTTAATTCTGGATATTCGTTTTCTTTATTTTTTCCGCCCGGCAATTTCCACCTTCTTGGTTCTGGTTTGTTTTTATCTTGGACTAAAAGAATTAATTTTTCGCAATTGGGCATCCCCTCAATTATTCCAAATGCGGCTGTCAATTCATGCGTCATTGTCATCACTCTCCTTTCTGAATTTTAAGTTTTAAATTCAAACTGAATCAATCATAGCATACTTTTCTTAATTTGTCAATTTACAAATGAGGCTTATTTTAAATAAAAAAGCCCGCGATTTTTTGCGGGCTTGAAGTGGAGGGTAAGCGGTTAGGAAAGAAGATTACTCGGGTGCGTCGTCAGATCGTCGTAGGCATCATATGGCGTTTCCCCTGTGCCGATAAGCTCTATCGGCAAACCGTCTTTAGCATAAAACGTGATTTTTATTTCACACGTTTTTTTGAGATCAGCGCCATTCTCGCCGCAATACGTAGTGATGATGCTGAACTTTGGAAGGGGCGCTAAAGGCGCGTTAAGTTGTTTTTCTCTTAATAAGCTTTGTATTTGTTCTGTAACTATTTCTATTATTTCGTTCTCACACCAGTCTTTCATAACACTCCTCCTTTTTAGTTGTAATTAGCTGTAAAAATTTTCTTATTTTATGTTAGCAAAAAGAACATTTTTGTCAAATAAATAATTTCATTCAACAGTAAGACATTTTTCAATAATAATAGGAGCGCGATTGAATTCTTGATTAGCCAAATAACCCAAGCCGAAGCTTAGAAAAGCGATTAAAAGCAACAATATAACAAACATGATATTTTTTTCGTTTTCTTTTAACCATTCTTTAAATTGAAAAAATTTTTCTTTAAACATTTATAAATTAATAAATTTATTCCATCTTTCATAAAGTTCTTTGGTGGCGCGCAAATCGCCGACATTATACTTGGCAATCTCCAAAAATTTCTTTTCTTTAAACAACCGGCCGACATCGTCGCCGGTAACGCCTTCATCTTTCGGACTTTTAATATCAAAAGTTTTGCTCCATAAATGCAAGTTGCCTTTTCTTCTAACTGCTCCGTAAAAAGTCAATTGGTCAAGAAGGTCTATGTGCTTGCAGTCTCTTTGCTGATATAAATATCGGCCTTCCATTAAATTTTTTGTCGGCTTGATGCCGTGAACTGCCGATCTTATCATCATAAACGGCGCGTCAAATCCCCTGCCGTTAAAAGTTATAAATTCATCGTATTGCAATGCGCCAGTCCAGAAATTTTTAAGCATTTCTTCCTCGGTCATTTGCTTGAATTTAATTCCGTTTTCTGTGAATTCTTCTATATTTTCGCCGGGCGCTTGGAAATAAACCGCGCCTTGATTTTTTTCAACATCAAAAACTCCTATGGCTACGATTTCTCCGGTAAGCGGCGAAAAGCCCAAACCTTCTTTTAATTCTCTTAAAGCTTCTTTATAATCTTCTTCGTCAGATGATTCCTTTTTAATCCATTTAGTAAGGACTTCCTGCGTGGTTTTGTCTAAAGAATCAAAATCAGCGCCCACGGTTTCAATATCAAAAACAAGTTTTTTGGTTGACATAAAAATAATTATAGATTAAAATGGAATAAATTACTAATGGCAACCCCGCTTCAATTTTGCGGGATAAGTCATGGCAATCCGCTTTGCCCATAACGGGGTGTGCCTATTCGGCACTCGCAGATTGCGAGAGAAAATCATAATTATTTTAAATAAAAAGATTTGTTCTAAAAATTTTAACAAAATTGGAACGGGGTGCTCATTTTTCTATCTAAAATTTGTCCACTCTCGCTTCAAATTTTAGAGAAAAATGGCACATACTAAATCCGGAGGCTCTACTAAATTAGGTAGAGACTCCAGAGCAAAAAGATTAGGCATAAAAAGGCAAAATGGCGAAGCCGTTAATGCCGGCGAGGTTTTAATCAGGCAAAGAGGCACTAAATATTTACCCGGTCAAAATGTCAGGCGCGCCGGCGACGATACGCTTTATGCCGGAAAAAACGGCGTAGTTAAATTTGCTTCAAAGAAAAAAACTTGCTTTGACGGAAATCATCGCTATGCCACTGTTATAAACGTGGAATAAAAAAATCCTCCAACGATGTTGGAGGATTTTTTTATTAGCGTTAGTCAGGATTTTATTCCATCTCGGTTTAAAATTATTTTGGCGTTAAACCTGATATTTCTGCCTAAGTTTATTGGAATGATATGTTCTCCCAGGGTTTTTAACGATTTTGCCAAATCAACGCGGAGATTTTCTGAAATATAATTTTTAAGTTCTTGCGGAGTTGAATTAAGAGATATGATAAAGGCGTTTTTTATCTGCTCTCGGTTTATTGGATTAAAAATTTCGCCGCTATCCCCCATTTCCGGATAAAAATGATACTCTTTATTGTTGTATTTTTTGGCGATTGCTTCCAGGGCGCTTATTAAAGTTTTTTCTTCTTTTAATTTTTCTTCCTTTAATTTCTCAATTTTTTTTATATCTTCTTCAGCAGCGATTTTTGCCAGACTTTTGGGAATCAAAAAATTTCTGACATAACCTTCGGAAACTTCTTTAACGTCGTTTTTTTTGCCGATTTTGGGAATATCTTGAAGGAGGATTATCTTCATGAATAGTGTTCGCAAATAATGCGAATCTTAAGCAAATAATGCGAATAAATTATTGGCATTATTTGAAATTAATTTTTGTTATTTGCGATTACTTCTTTTAATACTTCTATCGCTTTTTCTAATTGAGGATCTTTTCCATTTTTAATGTCTTCGTCGGTTAGCTCTACTTCATAATCGGGCGCAATGCCGTTTTTTTCAATAATCTGGCCTTTGGGCGTAAGCCAATGGGCAATGGTTATTTTCATAACCGAATTATCCCGCATAGATTGAAGCTCTTGAACCGTGCCTTTGCCAAAACTTTTTTTGCCGATAATTTTTATACCGCGGTTATCTTTCAATGCTCCGGCCAAAATTTCCGAAGCAGAAGCAGAGCCTTGGTTTACCAGAATAACCATAGGCATATTTTTAAATAATCCGCTGCCTCGGGCTGTAAATGTTTGATTTTCATCAGAGCGAAATTCTTCGGTTACAACCGGTTGGCCGGGGCTCAAAAACCAGCCGGCTAAATTCACCGAGGCCTCTAAATAGCCGCCCGGATTATTTCTAAGGTCCAAAATAATGCCTTTAGGATTAGAAAGAGCGGTTTTTATGGCTGATTGATAAAAAAGGAAAGGCGCGTTTTCATAAAAATTATAAAGATGGAAATAAGCGATATTGCCGTCTTTATTTTCAGCGCCGCTTGAATCAATCATTTTCCAATCAAGAGTGGGAATCTGGATAATATCTCTAACAATGGAAATTTCCCGCGGTTTTTCCCAATCATTTCTTAAAATAGTAAGGACCACGGTTGTTCCTTTTTTGCCGCGAATTTTTTTAACCGCTTCGTCAACGTTTAAGCCGCTGGATTCGCTATCGTCTATTTTTAAAATTTTATCCGCAGCTCTTAAGCCGGCTCGTTCGGCCGGAGTATTTTTAAGAGGAGCAATAATAATTAATTGGTCGTTTTTGATGCCGATTTCCGCGCCAATGCCGGAAAATTCTCCGGCAATATCTTCGCCGAATTTTTTAGCGTCGGTGGGCGGCATAAAAACAGAATTAGGGTCACCAAGTGAATCAATAAGTCCGGAAATTGCTCCATAAACCAAATCCTGATTGTTAAGCTCGTCTGATTTTACATATTTATCTTTAATCACTTTCCAGGCTTCCCAAAAAATGCTAAAGTCCACGGCTTCTTCTTTGCCTTTTTCTATATCGGCAACTCCGCGAACAATAACTGTTTTTGGACCTTCAGAGCCGGCTTTATAACCATATTCATATCCGTAATAAAAAGTTCCGCCGGAAATTGCGGCTAATACAATGATTGAGATTGCGATTTTAGAAAATTTAGAATAAATAACTTCAATTATTCCAATTCGAAAAATTTTCCAGAACATTTAAGAATTTTATTATAGTTTAAGGCAAAAGGCAAATTTATTTCAACAAAAGCTTTTTTTATTTTTTTGTCCTTAATTTAAAGATTAAGATAAAAGCAAATATTATCAAATAATATAATATTAAGCCGGAAATTCCTATTGATTTAACAGAGATGGAAAATTTTGAAAAAATATCAATAATCAGCAGTTCGTAGCTTATGAATAAATTGGCAATCCAGCCGATTATTGTTGCCAGATGAATTGATAAAAATCCAAAAACAGCCATTAAAAATCCCAAAAACATTGTTATGGGAATCAGTCCTAAAATCAAAACATTGGCTAAAACCGAGGTCAGAGAAAAACTTTCGAAATTAACAAGGAGCAAAGGCAGAGCCATGGCTTGAGCGGAGATTGTGGCAAGAAAATTTTCCCGCCAACCCAGGATTCCGCTTTCTTCTCTAAGCTTAAAGAATTCTTCGATGATTGGAGAAAAATAAATTATGCCGATTAGAGCCAAAAAAGAGAGCTGAAAGCCCAAATCAAATGATAGCACTCTGGGATTGATTAAAATCATTATAAACGCCGCAACGGCAATGGCATTTCTCACGGAATGCACACGGCCGATTTGTTTTGCCAGTAAAATTATGGCGCCCATTATTGCGGCTCGGACAACCGAAGCCTCGGCGCCAGTCATTATTACAAAAGCGATAATAGTGATGATTGTCAGCCAAAATGTGATTTTTTTATTTAGGAAATAGCCGAAAAACGCGCCAATAGCAATAGTAACAATCGTAATATTATAGCCGGAAAGCGCAACCAAATGAGTAGTGCCTGATTTAGCCATATTTTCCTTAAATTCAGGAGAAAATTCCGCTCGTTCGCCTAAAGTGATACCAGAAAGAAAAGCTGCTTTTTCCAACGGTAAAGTTTTTTGAAAATTTAAAACAACTTCTTCTTTTAATTTAAAAAGATAATTTTTGGCAAAAGATCCGTGATTTTCTGAAATCAAATTTATTTTTGGAAATTTGATAATGCCGGAAATGCCGTCTTTTTTAAGATAATTTTTGTAGTCTTCCGGTTCCGGCAATTTGATTATTCCTTCAATTTCTATTAAGTCTCCGTAGTTATATGCGGGATAAGCTTTTAATTGCGCTAAAATTTTTCCATTGAAAGGTTTCTGGAGTTTAACAATTAATTTTTGCTGGCTTCCGCGTTCGGGATAGTCAGCAATAGTCCCCTTAAAAATTATTTTTTGGTTAAAAATTATAGCAATGTTTTTTGTTTGATAGGCGTCGTAAAAATTATAGTAAAACGCGCCTAAGATAATTATCAAGGAAAGGAGCGATATCAGCTTTAATTTTTTGTCAAAGTTAAAATAAAAATTAAAAAATAAAAATAAAGCTGCGGTTAGAAAAGCGGCAAAAAGGATAAAATAAAAGCTTGTTTCTAAGCTAGCTAGAAAAACCCCTATTATAAAGAAAATTATGGAATAAAAAGCAAAGTCGTGAATCGGCATTATTTGTAAGATGGCGGCTTTTCACTTACTTCTAATTTCACATTGACAATTCTTGCCAGAGCGTAGAGCAAAGAAGACAGTCTGTTTAAATAAGCAAGAGTTTCCGGCTGAACTTCATTTTTTTCTGATTCGGCAAAAGCAATTGTTTTCCTTTCAGCCCGCCTTGAAACAGCGCGAGCATAATCAAAAAAAGCGGAAAGTTCCGTGCCTCCGGAGATGAAAAATGATTTTACTTTTGGCAGCTGGCTTTCGATTTCGTCTATTATATTTTCAATATCCCCAATTTTATCCGAAGCAATTTTCTTGTCTGAGCCGGCGATTTGAGCTTGAATAATAAAAAGATCTTCCTGAATTTTTTCGATAATGTCTTCCAGCTCCCTATTTTCCTGCCTAATTTCTATCTTAAGGCCTGCTGATTTTGATTTGCAAATTCCAAGAAGCGAATTTATTTCATCAAGACTGCCCAGGGCTTCCGCCAAGGGCGAATTTTTTGAAAATCGATCGCAACAGCCGAAAGCGGAAGTATCGCCTTTGTCGCCTTTGCGAGTGTAGAGTGCCATAAAATAAATTTTATCATAAAATTTAACATAAAAAAAACCGGCAAGCGTTATAAGCCTTGCCGGGAAATGTAGCCATAACGATCGCCGCAAGCCACAAGCTTTGTTACTGGTATTGCTTTTGAAATACAGTAACCAAAGCCAAGAGATTTATTGCCAGTTTCTGAAAGTAACAGCATAACGCTTGATAGTCTTGTGATAATACCTCCAAGTCTTTGTCTAAAAAATTCTGCCCGAGATTCTTCGTAAGGTCCTGCTCCAATAAAATCAACATAAGAAACATCGTACCCCTTAGATTTTAAATGTTCTAAGGCTGTTATTTCCCTCGTTATTTTCATAATTCAGTACCTCCTTATGTTGATTGAAGTCTTTATGAATATCTTAATTTAATCTTCATGTCGGTATACATCAAGTTCTTCCAAAGCCTCTTTCTTTTTTTTCTCTATCGTTGATTTAAAAAAATGGTTGCCTGCTAATAGAAATTTTTTAAGAGGTTCTTTTCTGTTCATTCCTTCTTCGATATTGTTTTGTTTCCTAAATTCTATCAGCTTTTCCCATTTTGCAAGTAAATTCATAGCTCTTTCGTTTGTGGGATTTTCCATAAAATCTTCTTCAAGATCATAGATATTTTCTATCATTCTGCCTACCTCTTTTATCACTTTATCATACTTCATCAAGCACCCCCTTTTTATTTATTTAAAATATTGCTGTTTTTAAATATAGATTAACTATATTTATATTGCAAATTTTATTCCTTATTTTTAAAATAATAAAGACAAAAATAAATAAAAATAATCGCGGAATAATTAAGAATCAAAAACCAGGGCGTTGCCCACGAAAAACCGCTTAATTTAATATCGGAAAAAGGCCATAAAAAAGGCGTTGGATAAAACTGATATGTGTGAGTTGGAATATCAATTAAGATATGGAAAAGCCAAGCCCCCATTTCCCAAATAGGCCTCTTAAAAATTAAATAAGCCAGGCAAAAAATAATAAGAAACATTGCCAAACTGTGGCTTAAACTGTAAAGAATATTTGTTAAGGTAAATATGAAAAAAGTGTCACGCTGAGCAGGCTCCACCTCTTCTATCTTTGGAAAATCAGAAAAATTAAATTCTCCCAAGATCAATTTCAAAAACATCCAAGAAAATAAAGGAATAAAAGAAAAAATGTCGGGAAACACTCCGAATAAAACCGAAAGCCTTATATTTAGCGGATTTTTTGCTCTTCTATTAATTGCTTTATAAATTGCTCCGCTCCAAAGTCCGTGTGAAAAAACATCCATATTTTTATTATACAATAATTCCGCCGCCAAGCATTTCGCCGTTTTTGCCGTAAAATACCGCTGATTGGCCAGGGGCTACGAATTTAACCGGCGAGTTAAATTGAATTATAAATTTAGAATTATGAATTATAAAATTAGCGGGTATTAACGGTTGACGATATCTTACCTTAACAAAAATTTGTCGTAAGTTGTCAACCATAAGTTGCGGGTTAATGAAATTTACATTTTGCAGACAAATTTCTTTTTTATAAAGCGCGGGGTTATCGCTCCCTTCCGTGACAATAAGAGCATTCGTTTTAATGTTTTTTTCGGCTACATATAAGGGTTTATTATTTGCGCTTTGCGCTTTTCTTTTTGCGATATTTAAATGCCTTTGGCCGATGGTATAAAAATAAGCTCCTTTGTGCTCTCCTATTTTTTCATGTTTAATGCTCCCAGTAGTGTTTCTTGGGGCAAGCAAAATCGGACCCTTTTTTTGAGGCATATATTCAGCTAAAAAATCAGCTAACGTGATTTTTCCCAAAAAACAAATTCCTTGAGAATCTTTTTTTTCCGCAGTCGGCAAGCCGGCTTTTCGCGCAATTTCTCTTACTTCCGGCTTTAGATAATCTCCAATTGGGAACAAGCAATGTTTTAATTGCTTTTGCGTTAATGTCCAAAGAAAATAGCTTTGATCTTTATTTTTATCTTTGGCTTGAAGTAATTTATAAATAGTTTTATAACCCGAATTATTATTTTGATTTTTGTCCGCCAATCGGCGGATTGATTTTTTAATTTTTACATAGTGCCCAGTCGCCACATAATCCGCTCCCATCTTTAACGCTTTATCTAAAAATAAGCCAAATTTTATCTCTTTATTACACATAATATCTGGATTCGGCGTTAATCCGTTTTTATATCCATCAATCATATATTCAACAACTTTATTTTTATATTCTTTCTCAAAATCCCAAGAGTAAAAAGGGATTTTTAATTTTTCCGCTACTCTTCTGGCATCTTCGGCATCGCGCTCGGCGCAGCCGTCAAGATTAAAACAGCGCATAAAAACGCCGACTACATCATAGCCCTGATTTTTCAATAATAGTGCCGCGACTGAGCTGTCTACTCCGCCGGACATCATCACGAAAACTTTTTTGTTTTTTTTCTTATCTTGTGTCATAAAAATATCGGGAAGTATTAATTACAGCATTTTTTAATAAATCTGTCCATTACGGAAAAATTATTTCATTTTAGTGCAAATCATAAAACCCCATAAGGGGCTTTATAAATTATACGAAAAATATTTATTTAAAATTTTTATCCTTTTTCTACTCGCTCTACGTACTGACCCGTTAGAGTGTTTACCTTAATAATATCCCCTTCATTTATGAAAAGCGGAACTGCAATCTTTGCTCCGCCCTCAATGGTGGCTAATTTTGTGCCGCCTTGGGCAGTATCGCCTTTAATTGACGGAGGCGCTTCGATTATTTTGTAATCAATTTTAACCGGAAGCTGGATATTTATAATTTTTTCTCCGAATTTTAAAGCAGTTACTTCAATGTTTGGTTTTAAAAAAATTGCAATTTCGCCTAAATCTTCTTTTTTGAAAGAAAAACGGTTTTTGAGATTGCGCGGCTCGTCAAACCAATAATCGCCTCGGCTTTCATAAATAAATCGGGAAGGAGATTTTTCCAACTCCGCTTCTTCTATAATATCGCTTTGATGAAAAGTGCGCTCTAAAATTTTGCCGGAAATTAAATTTTTTAACTTGGTTTTGCTTACCGGCTTTCTTTGCTGCATTCTTAGAAATGCAAACTCCAGCACTTCGTAAGGCTCTTTGTCAACAATAATATAATTGCCGGGTTTTAGTTCGTTGTAGGAAAACATACAATTCGCTTTTTGTGTTTTAAGATTAAAATTCGTGGCGGCAGCAGGAATCGAACCTGCGACCCAGCGCTTATGAAACGCTTGCTCTGCCACTGAGCTATGCCGCCAAATTAAGCTCAGCGCTATTCGCCGCGCTCAAGCGGTTTTTTGAGTAATTTTTGAGCGAAGCGAAAAGCGCGTCAAAATGGTTGCGGAGGCCGGAATTGAACCGGCTTCTGGGGATTATGAGCCCCCCGAGGTACCGTTCCTCTACTCCGCTGAAATGCCCCATCAAGAGAATTTCAGCGAGGTAGAACGATTCTGGGGATTATGAGTCTGATTTTCAGACACTGCGAGGTACCGTTCCGCTACTCCGCGAAAGCATTATAACAGAGTTATTGATTTTTTCAAGATTTGTATTATTCTTTTCATTAGCATAAATAAATCTTGAAAATCAAATATGGAGGAAGGAATATGATTAGAAAAAGTTCCATATCGGAGGAAGATTTTTTTTCTTTTAAACTTACTGAAAAATCAATATGCGGCATGACTTACAAAAGCGCTGGAAATTTTTGGCACGAATATTCTTCGGAAAAATCTTTTGAATTTGCCAAAAAAGTTCTAGAATTAACCGGTTTTGACCTGCTTTATCTTTTTAACAGGCTGATTGTAATGAGGGCGGAAACGCACAGCGATAAGGTGATTTGCTTCAGCAAGCCGAATAATCTTAGGACTAATGAATTTTTTGGCGATGGGGCGATTTATTATGGTCCTGGCGCGGCGGTTTTTTTTCCAGGGGGATGTCCGGCTATTGCCTTTAGAGATGAAGAAGCAAATCTTTCCGGTTTGCTTCATGGCGGCTGGAAACCGATTACTCAGGGAATCTTGGAAAAATTCCTTAAGCAATGGGAAAAATCCGGTGGCAAGTCTCACAAAACGCTGATTAAATTTTTGCCTTCAATATGTCCACAGTGCCTTATTTATGAAAGAAAATATTTTGTTTCCAAAATTGTTCCGCATCTCGTCACTTTGCTTGGCAATGAAATAACTGCTCAAGATTTCTATAGTCATGTAAGAAATAAAGCCAGACACAGGAATGAAACTAATTTTTATCTTGATTTTCTGATTGAGCGTATTTTGCGAGTAAGCGGGTATCAAAATCTTGAACTTTCTTCGGAGTGTACTTGCTGTAGCGAAAAGGGCGGCAAATATTGGTGCTATAGACACGATGATAATAAAGAAAAAAGATACCGAAGCGCCGCTTTTTTGATAACCGCAGTTTAGTTTGTTTTAGTTAATCAATACCTCACTATTTGATTTTTATCAGATAGTGGGGTATTTTATTTTCAAGTGATTAAGAATATTTTAAATAAAAAAATTGCCGTTTTAGGTTTTGGCAGAGAGGGTAAGTCAATTCTCAAATTTTTAAAAAAATCAGTTCGTTATAAAAATGCGATTATTTCTGTCCTGGATAAAAAGAGCGATAAAAATTATTTGAAAAACCTTAATGATTTTGACGAGGTATATCGTTCTCCGGGCGTTCCTTATAATTTGCTTGAAATTCAAAAAGCGATTAAAAAAGGCGTAAGATTCAAGAGCGCCACAACTTTGTTTTTTGAAGAAGCCAGAAAAATCGGCTGTAAAATAATCGGCATTACCGGAACAAAAGGCAAAGGTACGACTTCGACATTGCTTTATAAAATTTTGCGCGCTTCAGGCAAGAATGTTTACTTGGCCGGTAATATTGGAAAGCCGGCAATTGATATTTTGCCGTATCTCAATAAAAATTCTGTGGTGATTTTAGAACTTTCCAGTTTTCAGCTTCAGGACTTAAGATATTCTCCTGACATTGCCGCGGTTTTAGATGTTTTTGAAGATCATTTAGACAGTCATAAGAATTTTAAGGAGTATTTAAACGCCAAGATTTCAATCTCTGAATTTCAGCATTCTAGCAATAAAATATTTTATTTTTCCGATAATAAATATTCCAAATTGATTGCCGAACATGGCTTTGCTGAAAAAATAGCAGTTTCAACTGACAATTTTAATTTATTTAAGCCTAAAGAGTTAAAAATGGCCGGTCATCATAATTTTAAAAATGCGGTCATGGCCACTATGATTGCCAAGAATCTTGGCATTAAAGAAGAGATTATCAAGAAGGTTGTTAGAAATTTTCGAGGATTGGAGCATCGATTGGAATTTGTCAGGGAAATAAATAATGTTAAATTATATAACGATTCGGCCTCCACTAATCCATATACTGCCGTGGCGGCCATAGAAGCTTTTAGCGAGCCGAAAATTTTAATTGCTGGCGGCAAAGATAAAAATTTGGATTACTCCCCTCTTAAGAACGCCTTAAAAAAATCCAATGTTAAATTGGTGATTCTTTTTGGTGAAAATAAGCAAAAAATCGCAAAAACAATTTTTAGAAGCAGGAATAAGGAATTAAGAATTATGAATGTCAATAATTTAGAAACAGCGGTTAAAAAAGCTTATATAGCTGCCAAATCTATAATCCATAATTCATACTTTATAATTCATATTATCTTTTCCCCGGCTTCGGCCAGTTTTGATATGTTCAAGGATTATCAAGATAGAGGCAAAAAATTTAAAGAATTGGTTAAAAAGTTGAAATAAACAGGCGGTTAATCTATAATATCTTTTGCTGGACCCGTAGTGTAGCCCGGTTAACACGTCTCCCTGTCACGGAGAAGATCGCCGGTTCA
>ERZ1292625.537-Hain-H41-01um-R1-537-length-56460-cov-11_pt1 | contig 56460 bp, 62 predicted proteins | sample MGYA00564400_ERZ1292625 | MGnify/ENA primary metagenome ERZ1292625 (study PRJEB36523, sample SAMEA6512639) | groundwater metagenome | collected 2019-01-08 | study: AquaDiva: Metagenomics assemblies of 32 groundwater samples | reverse complement strand
AAGTTACTGATTAACTCTTAACAGATTGTCCGTTATATTGCAGCAGGATCATACAATCAGCATTCATGATAACGGTCAGGGTATTTCACCAGCTAATATGGAAAAGATATTTACCCCATTCTTTACCACCAAGAGAGAGCAAGGCGGTACAGGTCTAGGCTTAGTTATCATCCGTTCACTACTTAATGCTTATAATGCAGAAATAAGGTGCAAACCAAGCAATACTGGAGCTATTTTTGTGATATTGTTTCCTTAAAAATATGGTCTAACAATATACTAGTTATTTCAAATAATAACTGAGGACTTTGATTAATATGCTAGATTTCTCTAAAATATCTGACCAAACCATCGTGATTCTCACCGGTGCAGGCATATCGGCGGAGTCGGGTATTCCAACATTTCGCGCCAGTGACGGGCTATGGTGCAACCACCGGATCGAGGATGTGGCAACGCCACAAGGTTTTAAGCGTAACCCCGCGCTGGTGCATGAGTTTTATAACGGCAGACGGGCGCAGCTTAAAGATGTCCAGCCCAACGCTGCCCACCATGCACTTGCCGACCTCGCTGCCGGCTGGGAAGGACGGCTGTTTGTTATCACCCAGAATGTTGACGACCTGCATGAAAGGGCAGAACATGGAAGGCAGCTTAAGCCCTACTACAAACTTATGCATATGCATGGCGAGCTGAAGAAAGCGCGTTGCCTCGCTAGTGAACAAATTTTCGCCTGGGAAGATGATATGAATACGCAGACGCTTTGCCCATGTTGCAATAAGGCTGGGAATTTGCGCCCGCATATCGTCTGGTTCGAAGAGATGCCGCTGGATATGGGAATTATCGACTACGCGCTCAGCACCTGCGACCTGTTCATCGCCATCGGCACATCGGGTAATGTCTATCCGGCTTCCAATTTCGTGCATCAGGTGCGCAGCATAGGCAAAGCACACACGGTAGAACTCAACATGGAGCCTTCACGGGTTGATTCTATGTTCCATGAGCGTATTTACGGTCAGGCAACCTCGATTGTTCCGAATTATGTAAAAAGGATTTTAGGTGGGGATGTTATATAAACCCTACTTCTCGACAATCTCCTTGATGCTTGCCAGACCTTTTTCAAAATGTCCGCCAACCATTTTTTCGCAATTCATAAACAGGCTCATAAGCTTGCCCATAAAATTAACGCACCACGGATATTTAGCGCATATAGTAAATATTAAGCGACAAATCATCTATCATCTGCGATGCACAATGCTGCCTGAAATTTGTAAGCAACGAAGCAAATGATTCACGGCAGCCATCACCATCTACTTTAAGACGTGATTGGAAGGATTCCACCCAATGTTCAACCGGCAACATATCGCCATGCTCATTGGGAGTTTCAACCAAAGCATCGCTATAAAGCATCAGACAATCGCCAGAGTTAAAATCAATCTCCATCATATTATAAGAGCTTTCTTTAAGTGCGCCCAACACTGTTCCGGTACTTTCCAAAAACTGGTGTTCCTTTCCATTCTGGCGAAACAATATGGGATTTGGTGAAGCTGCCGAAGCATAAGCAAGCTTTTTCTTTTTGCTATTTATTACGCCATAAAACATGGTTGCAAACTGCCCGACCGGTAATAGCGGAGCAAGGATGGCGTTAAGATGGGTAAGGTAGGCATTAGGTGTACGTGCGGTGCTTATTGTCGCCTGCATAAGCGCGTGCAGGCGGAATACATTAAGTGCGGCATTCACCCCATGCCCGGAAAAATCTACCATATACACAGCCAGCTCTTCATTCGACAGGCTTTTGAAACCCCAGAAATCACCTCCAAGCTCCGATGATGACTGGTAATATCCGCATATCTGCATCTTGTAAGCTTTTTCCATTTCCTGAATTTCATTATCATCAGGAATAAGTATCTGCTGAGTGTTACGCGCAGTATTTAACTCATGCGACATGCGTATTTTAAAATCACGCAGATGCCGGTTCATAACCTCCCTCTCCAGATGTACGACAGCGCGGGCGGTTATTTCATAAGGATCGACAGGTTTGCATATATAATCGGTGGCACCTGCTTCAAAGAAACGGGTTTTGTCAGCAATACCACTTAGCGATGTCTGAAAAATAATGGGTATATTGGCTATCCTTATATCAGAATTACTCCTGATACGTTTACAGCATTCCACCCCATCCATCTCCGGCATGATAACATCAAGTATTACCAAATCCGGGCGAAAAGAACGAATTTTCTCCAGCCCCTCTTTACCATTTTCCGCCTCATCAACATTGTTGAACCCCTTAGTTCTGAAAATTCCTTTGAGCATATTACGCCCAAGATAATCATCCTCAACGATAAGGATACGCGAATCCAGAATATCTTTCTTTATAATGTTCATGCTGTTTTCCTCACTGTAAAGTTTTTGTCTATAACCTGCTCTACCATATTCTGTTTATATTCCAATTGACGAACTAAATCATATAATACGGTTACATCCACCGCCTGCGTTCTGCACATTTTTTCAATTTTTCCTGCAATTTCTGTTACCTCCATCGCCCCTATATACTGGCTGGATGATTTTAAAGGATGTGCAGAATTCGCCACAGAATCGTAATCTTGTTTATCCAATGCTTTTTTAATAGCTGCAATGTAACCAAAAGCCACTTCGCAATGTTTCAGTAATGTTTTTGCTGACTCAACGCCCATAACTTCCTGAAAATAATTAAAAACCGACATTTCAAAAACATCTGACATTTCTACAGAGAAACCACCTTCGCTCTGACCTGAATCATCCGATAAATCAGCCTGATTAAACAGCTTGCGATCAATGAGAGAATCATTTTGCAACCACTTGGCAAGCATAGACTGCAATTCTTGCTTTTTAATAGGTTTGCTCAAATAATCATTCATACCGGAATCAAGACATTTCTGCTTGTCTCCCTGCAAAGCATTAGCAGTCAGAGCAATTATAGTAATATCATTTTTTCCATTATCCATTTGCCTTATGGTTCTGGTCGCTTCATAACCACTCACCTCCGGCATCATGCAATCCATAAGCACCAAATCATATTTATTTTTACGCACCATTTCTACAGCTTCATGTCCATTATTGGCAATTTCAACCGTACATTCCAGCAACCCCAGCATTTGCTTAATCATTGTCTGGTTAATGAAATTATCTTCAGCAACTAAAATACGCGCTCCACTCGGTTTATATTCAGAATTATATACCTGTTTTTTTTCTTCCAACTTCGCATCCGACAGTGGCAAATCCAGTTCAAACCAGAAGGTGCTGCCCTTATTCTCCTTACTTCTAACGCCAATTTTTCCGCCCATCAGCTCTACCAGGCGGAAACATATTGCAAGCCCGAGACCTGTCCCACCGTATTTACGCGTAGTAGAAGAATCCCCCTGCACAAATTTTTCAAATAGTTTCTTTTGTATTTTTTCTGGTATCCCCATACCAGTATCAGTTACCTCAAAATGCAAATGAGTTTTTTCTGAATCAACGTAAGTCGACTTGACACTAATCATTACGTGACCGGAATAAGTAAACTTAATTGCATTACCTACCAGATTAATAATTACCTGACGAATCCGTCCCACATCCCCTGTCACCCATTCTGGTGTTGCAGGAACATATTGCATCAGTATTTTTATACCCTTCTCATTGCAACGAGCCGAAAACAACTCCGTAATCTCCAGAATAGTATTTCGTAAATTAAATGTGATAGGCTCCAGATCCATTTTTCCTGCTTCTATCTTTGAAATATCAAGAATATCATTGATAATTTCCAGCAAAGCTTCACTGGATTTATGTATAAGTTCAAGTTTCTGTTTCTGCTCGGCAGACATGCCTGACTCCAGCAACATACTGGTCATACCGATAACAGCGTTCATCGGAGTACGAATTTCGTGGCTCATATTAGCAAGAAATTCAGATTTCATGCTGTTAGCCTGTTCCGCCTGCTCCTTCGCCACAGCCAGCTCTTTGCTTTTTACTTCCATCTGCTGTGCATATTCGCGCAACTTCTCTTCACCTGCCTTACGCTGGGTAATATCACGAATTGAACCAACCATCCTTATGGGTTTATTATCAGCATCCCGTACTGTGGTTGCCTTAGCGCGAAACCAGCAATAATCACCTGATTTCTTACGCAAACGACACTCAGAATTGAATGGTATGTTATGCTCAAAATGAGCTTTCATTTCCTGTTTTATTTTTTCCCGATCATCAGGATGCAGGCGTGATTCAAACTCATTATAACTTGCTTTGATTTCGTCATCTTCATAGCCAAGCAATTTTTTAAACTGGGGGGACCAGTATTCTTCATCCTTGGTCATGTCCTCCCAGTCCCATATCCCATCATTCATACCCTCAAGAACCAAAGAGAATCGTTGTTCGCTAAGCTCAAGGTTGCTTGCTATAACCATGATTCTCATATTTTTCCTGTATATAAGGATTCCGGTAAAGGAAGAAATGAGAAATCCTATAATAATACAGATTATCTCCGCCCTGTTTATCCTGTTTATCCTTGCCGCATAATCTTCTGCCTCAATGTCTACTCCGGCTATTCCTACAAATTTTCCCTTGTTGTCAAAAAATGGAGCGTAAGCCGACACGAAACTCCCCCAACGATCAGTATAAGGCTTGGTATTAAAAGTTTTCTGATGGTTGTTAAGGGCAGTAATCAAAGATGGAATATCTTTAGCCTCGTCATATTTATCCATAATATGCGATTTTGTTTCAACTCCATCCACCATTATATCAGGTGGTGTCGGATCAAGAACAAAATACACTTCATCATCTTTTAAAATAGCAGTATAAACATAGGCTACGTTCGGGAACAGCTCCTTTACTTCATTTAGCTTTTCAATCTGCTTCAGATATTCTTTAGAGGTTTCCTGCTTACGCGAAGAAAATGTTTTATGAAGATCACCGTCAACCTGCTTTGAAACAATAGTCGCCACTTTCCCCAGATATTCTTCGATGTCTTCTTCAATTGCTTTTATTGCATGCGAATAAAGTATATAACTGCTGCTTAGAACCGCAACAAATGTCAGCATACCAACTGTAAAGGCGTACTTTATAGATTGTAATCTGCCCTTATTTTTCTCTTTCTGTTTCATCAGAAAACAACATAATTATGGTTGAATAAAGCCTGCAATCATTCAATATAATGATGAAACCCTTAACAAAGTGCTAAGGCTGTATTATTTTCATAAAATATTCTTTAGGACAGGCTGGCGGAGATAGCCTTAACTGTAACCTGTTATTCAGATTTTAATATCCTCTATATTAAGACTCACCGTCTGCTTGCCGTTCCATTCCTGCAGGCGGAGTTGCCCGGCAACATCTATGGTTTTGCCTATTGTCCCAAGTAGGGAATCTCCCAGGTCTGTTCCCACGCAGCGAAAACTTATGGCTGAAAGGCGGGTATTGCTGATTTTATCAATCAGCAAGGTTTTTACATGATGCTCGCCCACTATTTCTGATTTCAAATTCACCACCTGTTTTATGCATAGGCGAAGTTGAGGATTACCCTGACCAAATGGCGCAAGTTTTTCCAATTGTTCCAGCAGTTCCACGCTCGCCCCACTGATACTGACCATGCCATCCAGCATTAATCTTCTTTGTCCATTTAAAAGCTGTAACTGGCTTTGCATCCGAGTTTGCAAAAAGGAAGAAAGTGCAGTGATTTTTTCTTCTTCTACCGTAAATCCCGCTGCCATGGCATGCCCACCACCGGCAATGAGCAACCCTTCTTCCATAGAAGCAATTACCGCTGCGCCAAAATCAACGCCGCTTATGCTGCGTGCCGAAGCTTTGCCAATTCCATCCACCACCGCAATAACCGCAACCGGTTTGTTAAAACGCTCTTTAATCCTTCCGGCAACTATCCCAATTACGCCAGCATGCCAGCCCTGCCCGGCTATCACCAGCAGCGCGGACTCGCCGTCCATTTTTTCCGCCTGCTCCATCGCCTGCTCCAACACCATGCTTTCTATGGTCTTACGCTCGGCATTATATTGCTCAAGTTCAGTTGCCAGACTAATTGCCTCCTGCGCATCTTCAGTTGCCAGCAGGCGCACACCGAGATCAGACTTTCCTACACGTCCGCCGGCATTAATCCTTGGTCCAATAATAAATCCGCAGGAATAAGCATTCGGTTTTTCGTCAGACCTTGCCATATCCAGCACCGTTGAAATCCCTATATTCCTGCGCCCTGCCATAATTTTTAATCCTTGTGCCACGAGCGCGCGATTTACTCCGGTAAGTGGCACGACATCACAAACCGTACCCAGTGCAACAATATCAAGCCATTGTTTTATGTCTGGTTCACTGCGTCCCGCAAAAAATCCCCTGCCACGTAGTTCGCGGTTCACCGCCACCAATAACAAAAATGCCACGCCAACCGCCGCCATTTGCCTATGTTGCGAGGTTTCATCAAGACGGTTGGGATTTATTATGGCAAGAGCTTCCGGCTTTCGCGCTTCGCCAATGTGATGATCAACAACGATTACATCCATACCCATGACTCGGGCAGCAGCGAGTGGCTCAAATGCCAGTGTTCCACAATCAACAGTGATTACCAGAGAAACTCCCTGCACGTGCAAAGAGCGCAGCGCAGCTTCATTTGGTCCATACCCTTCTTTCATCCTATCTGGAATATATAAAATCGGGGAGATATCAAGCGCGCGGAAATAGCGGGCAAGCAACGCCGATGAGGTTGCCCCATCAACATCATAATCGCCAAATATCGCAATTTTTTCTTTGGATGTAACCGCGTCAGCCACACGCTTTGCTGCTTTATCCATATCCAATAAGTGTGATGGATCAGGCAGAAAATTACGCAAAGTGGGATTTAAAAAATCCTCTACCGAATCTATAGCGATACCACGCGCCACCAGCACCCGCGCTATAATTTCCGGCAAATCATGTTCACGCACAATTGCCGCAACCAGCCTTTCATCAACCTCTCTAAGTTGCCAGAGACGGTTTGTTGCGGAAAGCAGATTATTGGATGACTGGATTATTGGATAATTAAGCATTATAAAATATTGAGTTGGATAATTTGATTTTATAATTCATATTACTTAATCATCTAATTATCAAATCATCTAATTATCAGCTCATCATGTCACGTGAACCAACACCCGCCCTTGAATATATACGCAGCCTCTACGCAGCGCAAGACGACTTGCTTGCAGATATTGCCGCTGAACTAAAAAAGCGCAATATCGCCATCCAAATTGGTGCGGAAGAAGGCAAGTTGCTTCAACTCCTTATCGCCCTGCATAATGCCAAAACCATAGTTGAAATCGGAACTCTGGCTGGTTATTCCGCAATCTGGATGGCGCGGGCATTGCCAGAAGACGGACATATTTACGCAATCAACAAAGACCCTGAACATGTGCAGATGGCGGAAGGATTTTTTGCCCGCTCAGAGTGTCGCGATAAAATTACCCAGCTTGCCGGAGATGCCCATAAAATCCTGCCTACTCTTTCGCAAAAAGGCGGTGGGTTCGATATGGTGTTTATTGATGCTGATAAAATCAGCTACCCAGCTTATCTCGACTGGGCAGAAAAAAATATCAGAAAAGGCGGGCTGATTGTCGCTGACAACACTTTTCTACATGGTGCTATGTTCGAAAAAGCTCCACCCGAAGGCATTGCCCCCACCACTTGGAAAAATATGCGCTCGTTCAATGAACGCCTTGCTGATAAAAGCAAATATAACGCCACCATAATACCCACCAGCGAAGGACTGAGCGTGGCGATTAAGTTGTTTTAGAAGCTAGTGTTTAGTGATTAGTGCTAGTGGCTAGTGAATAAATTTTAAACTCTACACTCCAAACTCTACACTCAGCACTCATTTCGGCAATTTATTTTTAAGAAATTCAGCAGCTATCGCCATTCCTTCCTTATCTATGCTATGCCCTAAATGCGGTCTGCTATGCGCTTCGACACTTAAGCCATTAGCTTTCAAAACATTAGTGGCATGTGCCATTGACGCGTAAGGGACGACATCATCCATATTGCCGTGAATCAGGCAAATAGGTGGGCGAGCGGTGATTTCTTGAGCCAGCACCTCGCTACCCACCAGCGCACCGGAAAATCCCACTAATGCTGCCATCGGAGACTTACGACGCAAGGCGAGATGCAATGCAGTCATCGTCCCCTGCGAAAAACCAACCAAAGCTAGTTTGCTGTTATCCAGCGATAATTCAGCAAGCTGTTCATCAATAAATTCATTCAGTATATCAACTGCCTTACGCGCACCATCCAGCATTTTTTGTGGATTCCTGTCCATCAGTGAAAACCACTGGAAACCATAAGGATTCACTTCACAAACAAAAGGTGCGTTGGGCGCAATGAAATGTGCATCAGGAAGCGCACTGGCAAACATATCCGCTAAATCTATAAGATTATAGCCATCCGCACCCCAGCCATGCAGAATTAAAACCAGTTGTTTTGCTTTACCGCCGGAAGCTGGTTTGCGGTAAGTGGTTGGGGTGATTTTAGGCATAAGGCTTTAGGCTCAGGGTTAAGTTAAGAAAAATTGTAATGAAATAAGCATATTGTCTAAAAAAGGCAACTGCTATATGAATTAAAAATCAACTGTTTTGTATCAATCAACTTAGCCCTTAAGCCTAAAGCCTTATGCCTAAAAACTCCCTTCTCCTCATCGACGGCTCCGGTTTTATCTTCCGAGCTTACCACGCGCTGCCACCACTTACCAACCCCAAGGGCGTTCCGGTTGGCGCGGTGGTTGGCTTCATGAATATGCTCACCAAATTGATGGATGGCTCCAAACATACCCATGCTGCAGTTATTTTTGATGCGGCGCGCGTTACCTTCCGCAACCGTATATATCCTGAATATAAGGCGCACCGACCGCCTGCCCCCGATGATCTGATCCCGCAGTTTGCATTAGTGCGGGAAGCGACAAGGGCAATGAACCTGCCCGCTATAGAAATGGAGGATTTCGAGGCAGATGACATTATCGCAACTTATGCAAAGCAAGGGAAAGAGTCCGGTTTTGAAGTTACCATCGTGTCTTCCGACAAAGACCTGATGCAACTTATCGGTGGCGGTGTTTCGATGTTTGATGCCATGAAAAATAAAGTGATAGATGCGGCGCAGGTGCAGGAAAAATTCGGCGTGCCACCAAATAAGGTACTGGAGGTGTTATCGCTGATTGGCGACAGTTCGGATAATGTTCCGGGTGTTGCCGGAATTGGTCCGAAAACCGCAGCCGAGCTTATCACTCAATATGGCGATTTAGAAACCTTGCTGGCAAGAGCAGCGGAAATAAAACAACCGAAACGCCGTGATACAATCATAGCATCTGCCGACAAAGCCCGACTTTCGAAACAACTTATTACTCTTAAAGATGATGTGCCGCTTCCGCTTAAAATTGAGGATTTAGCGGTTAAGAAAGTTGAACCTGAAACACTTTCAGTTTTCCTGCGGGAACATGGATTTAAGTCGTTGCTGGCTAAGCTAGTGGCTAGCGGTCAGCGGTCAGTGGTCAGTGAAGAAAAACCTGAATCCCGAATCCCGAATCCAGAAACAAACTATGAAATAGTAAATACAATTCCCGCACTTGTGAGCTGGATAGAAAAAGCTCGCAAAAAAGGCAGGGTTGCTTTTGATACCGAAACAACTTCTCTAAACGCTTTGCAAGCGCAGTTGGTTGGATTTTCATTATGTGTGGAGGCAGGCGTGGCATGTTATGTGCCACTTGCACATAAGGCTCAAGGCTCAGGGCTTAAGGCTCACGATGATCTTTTTTCCCCTAAGCCTCAAGCCTCAAGCCTTATGCCAGAGCAATTGGAAATTGCTTCCGCAATCGCCCTTTTAAAACCACTGCTTGAAGATGAATCAGTGCTGAAAATCGGACAAAACATCAAATATGACATACTGATTATGCAGCAGCATAATATCAACATAACGCCAATTGATGACACTATGCTGCTTTCCTACGCGCTACATGCTGGTGAGCACGGACAGGGCATGGATGAGCTATCACAGCGTTATCTTGACATCAAACCGATAAGTTATGACGAAGTTACCGGCACCGGCAAAAATCGCCTGCGTTTTGACGAGGTGGAAATTGCAAAGGCAGCTAATTATGCTGCTGAGGATGCGGACATTACCATGCGCCTGTGGCAATTCTTCAAACCACAATTAGCTAAGGAAAAACTCCTTACTTTATATGAAACCATCGAACGTCCACTAGTTCCTGTCCTTACAAAAATGGAAACTCACGGGATAAAAGTTGACTTGCCGCAACTTGCTGGTCTCTCCAAGGATTTTTCTGCCCGTATGACAGAATATGAACGCGAGATTTACGTGCTAGCAGGGCGCGAATTCAATGTTGGTTCGCCTAAGCAGCTCGGAGAAATTTTATTCGATGAAATGAAGCTGGAGGGTGGGAAAAAATCCGATAAGTCCGGCGCGTATAGCACTGATAGCGGCGTGCTGGAAGATCTAGCCGAACAAGGACACGTTCTTCCGGAAAAAATCCTGCGCTGGCGTGAACTTGCTAAACTTAAAAGCACCTACACCGACTCGCTGGCAAACCAGATAAACCCGAAAACCGGACGAGTTCACACTAATTTTGCTATGGCAATTGCCTCAACCGGCAGGCTTAGTTCCAATGAACCTAATCTACAGAATATTCCCATCCGCACCATTGAAGGCAAAAAAATCCGCCACACATTCATTGCAGAGGCGGGATCGTTATTATTGTCTGCCGATTATTCACAGATTGAATTGCGCCTGCTTGCGCATGTGGCAGATATTCCATCACTCAAAAATGCTTTTAAAAATGGTGATGATATTCACGCCATAACCGCCAGCCAGATGTTTGGTGTGCCAGTTTCAGGAGTGGACAGCGAACTCAGGCGCAAAGCAAAAACCATAAATTTTGGGATAATCTACGGCATAAGCGCGCACGGACTTTCCACGCGTCTTGGCATTTCACGCACGGAAGCAGCGCAGTATATCGAAAAATATTTCGCGCAATATTCTGGCATCCGCGATTATATGGAGCAATGTAAAATATTCGCCCGCGAACATGGCTATGTCGAAACCTTGTTCGGCAGACGCTGTCATCTCCCCTCAATTAACGACAAAAATCCTGCCCGCCGCCAGTTCTCAGAGCGCGCTGCCATTAACGCGCCACTGCAGGGAACCGCTGCTGATATTATTAAAAGAGCTATGATTGCTGTTGATAAAGGCTTAGGGCTTAGGGCTAATGGCTTAGGTAACGATGCATCTCAAGCCTTAAGCCTTAAGCCTCAAGCCACTATGCTATTACAGGTGCATGACGAATTGGTGTTTGAAGTAAAAGAAGATGCAGTGGAATCGGCAAAAAAAATAATCAAAAGCTGCATGGAGAGCGCAGCCAATATCTCAGTGCCACTTACTGTAGAAATTGGGGTTGGAAAAAACTGGGGCGAAGCGCATTAAAATCTGTGCTACCTTTCTTTGCACATACCACCAGAGCGTTCCTTAATACGGGGATTTTCGGGAGAAATTCCTTTTTCACCAACCGCTTCAGCAAAAGATTTATCCTTTCTACTTACCAGTAGACCACGCTCTTTCAGTATCGCAACTGCTTGCGGTGAGGCGCATACTGCCGTCTGACTCCCATTTCTAAATTCGCCAATCCATTTCTTATAAACAATTTTATCCGCTTCTTCTGGAGTTTTACTATTACTTATCAATTCCTGTTTTTTTTCTTTAGCAAAATCCAAAAATATTTTTTTGCGTTTTTCAGGACCTCCGACGTATTCATCGCTGCCACTTGATAACCAGAGTTCTGGCTTGGGAAGCAGTTTGTCTCTTCTTTCTATAAAACCTCCCTTCTCTAGCTCGGCAATAGCTTTTGGTGAGGCACATAGTGTTTTGTTGCCCATAATGCCAACTTTGCATTCTCTAACCCATTCTCTATTTACGGTTATCGTAGCCTCTTCTGGAGTTTTCCCATTACTTATCAATTCATCTGTTTTTCTGTCGATAAATTTTTTCAATATCCTGGTATGTTTCATGCCATCACCAACAAATATGTCTTCCATCTCTGCGGTTGACATCCAATCTTCCGGTTTGGAAAGCGAATCATCTTTGGCAACAACAGTTTGTGTATGGTTTTTTGATTCTCCCACAATTCTATCAAATAATCTTGATATACTCTTATCTGGTAGCCTTGCCATAATTTTTCACTTATCTGGATTTAACACCCTCCCAAACTAGCACATACAAACCAGAAATACTGTTAAGATTTTGTTACAATCTTCACTCAACAAACAATAGCTCACCTTGCGTACTAGCCTATTGAATGATATAAGTAATAACCTAATAGATAATAATCATTATATATCAAATGCTTGACTGGGATAAATTACGGGTTTTTCACAGCGTCGCTACCGCGCAGAGCTTTACGCGTGCCGGCGAGGTTCTGAATCTCAGCCAATCGGCAATCAGCCGCCAGATTAGCTCGCTCGAAGAAAGCCTGAACGTAACCTTATTCACCCGCCATGCCCGCGGCCTTATGCTCACTGAACAGGGCGATATTTTATTTCGAACTGTAAGCGATGTCTTGACCCGCCTGTCCACCGCCGAAAATGCCCTGCTTGAAAGCCGTGACCGCCCGCGTGGCCCGCTTAAAATAACCGCCCCAGTTGCCATTGGCACTACCTGGCTTACCCAGCGTATGCGCGAATTTATCAACACCTATCCGGAAATTGATATAACTATTCTGGTTGACGACCGCGAACTGGATCTCACCATGCGCGAGGCAGATGTCGCCATCCGCCTGTTTCCTGCCAAACATCCTGACCTTATACAGAAAAAACTGACCATACTTAATAACTCAATTTATGCTTCTAATGATTATCTGCGCACACACGGAGTGCCAAAAAATGCGGATGACCTTAAACAACACAAATTGATTCTATACGGAGATGACCAGAATCAGCCTTTTGCCGAGGTAAATTGGATTTTGAAAATGTTTAATAATGCCGATAGCTCAACCAATCATTTTAAAATAAACAGCCTGTTTGGAATGCTCAGGGCAGTTAAAAGCAGCATCGGCATTGCCGGACTTCCAGATTATATGGCGCAGAATAAAAACATCTCAAAAATACTTCCGGAAGTAAGCGGCCCTAAGACCGAGGTCTATCTGGTATATTCCACGGAAATGCGTAATTCCAAAAGGATCAATGTTTTCAAAGACTTTCTGCTACGAAAACTTGCCGAAGATGGGCTTGGTCGCGCCCTATAGCCATGCAAAAATTGCATAGCTAGGCTGCTTTATTGGCAGTACTAACTAATTTCAGAATATGTATATTAACAATAATTTATACTTACTTCATAGTAGTATTCATTGTCGGGCTTATGCCCGATACCTCCCCCTGTAGAACTTCGCCGGACTCGTAATGGTCCGGCTTTTTTTTATTATTATATTTACAGCAGCCACAAAATAATTATATAAGTGCAACTCAATTTTTATGTGCCGCTTTAGCTCAGGGGTAGAGCAACCGCCTTGTAAGCGGTAGGTCGTCAGTTCGAATCCGACAAGCGGCACCATTTTCACTTCCGAGGACTTCTGGTAAAGTCCAAAATACTAGCAGAAAACCAAGAAATTTAGTGTATTTTACATCCTATGTCATCCTAATTAATTTAGTGACATCTGGGGGCATATTGGGGCATAATTGGGGGCACAAAATGGAGGATCCCTGTTATGGCACTTACTGAAATTGCAATCAAAGCTCTCAAACCAACAAACAAAATCTATAGGATTGCCGCTGAAGGTGGATTATATTTAGAAGTAAATCCCAATGGCTCAAAATATTGGCGACTCAAATATCGCTATGCTGGTAAAGAAAAGAGGCTAGCAATTGGTGTCTACCCTGCAATTTCATTAAAGATAGCTCGAGAAAAACGCGACGAAGCAAAAAAACTCATAGGCGATGGCATTGACCCTGTTGCAAAAAGGCAGGAAGTAAAACGCCTTGTTGCGTTCAATGCCGATAATACCTTCGGAGCTGTGGCAAAAGAATGGTTTGATACCAATATCCGTAAATATATTTGTGGATTCATCTATTTTGGCTTTGGAAAGAGAAAGGTATTCAAAGCCCAGCCTGCCTAAATGCAATAAGGCTGGTATTTTTACTCTGGTATTCTCATTAAAAGCCATAATTTCTTTTATTTCATAGGTATAATTATAATAGGCTCTATTTGTACTTATCGTTTATCATAAAAGCAATGAAGTTTAGATTTTTGGGCTTTTTAAGGAATAAACCTATAATCCTAATGGGTGGTAGAAATTTACTTAGCTGATAAAATAATGGTAAAGTTGCAATAGGGTTGCAATGGAATATATCCAGAGTTTTGCTAAAACTCGCAAACCCGCAGAAAATAATGGTGCTGCTGAGGTGAATCGAACACCCGACCCCGTCATTACCAATGACGTGCTCTACCACTGAGCTACAGCAGCAGCTAGAAGAAGCTGATAAGGCAGGGGAAAATGCCATAAGAACAGCGCAAGTGCAAGCACGGAGTTATATTCTCAAGCTATTTAGGCATATTATATTATTAAATATTTGCAATATCAGTATTTTAAGGCAAAATAGGGCGATGACCAAAGACTATACACCAGTACAATCATGCCATAACAACAATTCGTCCTCCAAAAAACAGAATAAATTAAAGGACGAAAGGCTGGCTGCTGCCTTGCGCGCTAATTTGCGCCGGCGCAAGCTGGCAAACTCATCTTTAAACAACGAAGATGATAAAGGCGCAGCGCATGAGTAATGTTTTTCAACAGATGCGGGTCAAACGTAGGGAAAAAAAGAAAGCTTTACAGAAGAAAAACAAAGCGCATCAGGGAGTTTTCAACCTTATGCTGTTGCGTCGCGCACAAGCCAAGACTGATAAAGATCTCAAAGAAATTGCCGAAAAAGAAAGAAAGAAAAAACGTAGTAAGGAAGAGGAAAAAAGGCAGGATAAAAAAGAAACCTGGAGCGTTCAGGTTTCCAGCATCCGTAACCTGCTTAACAATAAAAAACGAGTAAGCCATGACCGCTGGAATCGTTTCGCCGGAACCGAAGATGGCGGAGGACGCGGACGGTAGTAATCCAGCATGCGGATTTTGTAGTACGTGCGTAGCGGAAGCGCAGAAAACCATGTTTGCAGCAAGACATAGTAGTGAATGGCGACACAGCCTAACGCTTTGCCCTAAAAAATTCGCGCAGCAAATCACCACATTCGCTCTCGTTTATTCCACCGTAAACTTCCGGTTTATGATTGCAGGTTGGCTGCGAAAAAATACTCGCACCATTTTCTACCCCTCCTCCCTTTTCATCATACGCACCAAAATAAAGCCTACGGATACGGGCAAGGCTTATCGCCTGCGCACACATGGCGCACGGCTCCAGCGTCACATATAAATCGCAATCTATAAGGCGTGGTGATTTAAGGATTTCGCAAGCGGAACGAATAACGAGTATTTCAGCATGCGCTGTTGGGTCACAGTTCTTTTCTACAAGGTTATATGCCGAGGCAATAACCCTATTATCTTTTACTATCACCGCACCAATCGGCACTTCGCCAGCGGCAATAGCTGCTTGCGCACAATTGATAGCATTTTGCATGAAGGAATTATTTTTTACGGAAAGCATCAAGAGATATGATTTTATCTTCACTGCTTGCAGCTGCATCAAAAACCACATCTTCACTGATAGGCTCTTCCATTTTTGCAGACATGGCAGAACCATTTTCGAACATCTCTGACTGCTGGAATTGCAAGCCAAACTTAATGCTCGGATCAGCAAATGCCGTGAGTGCTGCAAAAGGAATCGTAAGTTTTTCCGGAACTCCACCAAAAGAAAGAGTCACATGAAATTGCTGATCTTCAACTTTGAAATCCCAGAATTGATGCTGGATAACTATAGTTATTTCTTTGGGATATTTAGCGCGCAGTTGCTCAGACATCCGCACACCAGGATGCAAGGTGGAATAAGAAACATAAAAATGGTGATTACCAGGAAGACCGGTAGATTGCACAAGCCTCAGCACATCACGAACGACACCGCGCATCGCTTGATCAATAAGAAGCGGATAATTAATCTGATCTTTAGTCATAAATCATTTTTTTAATTATTGCTGTTCAACACCACCCCGTCCGGACACATTACACCAACCACCGGTCATTTGTCACCAACCATTTGAAACAAAGCATTCTATCTATGAACTTTGTTCCCAACTGTGGCAAATATACGGGGCTTAACTTAAGTGGGGAGTTTCTGTTACCCGGCACCCCCCGAACCGTGTTACATACTAGAGTATGCTATGCGCCGTTAGGCAGCAACAGCAACTTCTACGACTGTGTTGTCGTTAGCAGCAACAAATGCAACGTTATCGTTAGCATTTAAGATTTTGACCTAATTACGCTAGTATCATAGCGGACAAAAACAACACCTTTACTACGTCTGTCGAGCCTAAGTCAGCCCCATACTGAGTAAAGAGTGCTGAGTTTAGAGTGCTGAGAAACTCAGCACGCAGCACTCACTACTATAAACTGTTATGGTGGAGCTGCCGGGTTCTGCCCCCGGGTCCAATCCGTTTATTCTGAATCGCGTTTATTGTCATAGTTACCGAAGTAACAAGCGTATTATATTATATATCTTGGCGTTTGTGAAGGGTTTTTTACAGCTTAAAAACCTTGGATTCTGTCGCCAACCCAGTTTTATCATCAATTTCAACGTATAAACCGCAAAGAGTTGCTACGCCAAGCGCGGCTTCCATTTTCACCTTGGAAATTTTGCTGAGGAAGCGTTCAAGTGGCGCGGCGGCGTCAAAACCTATCACCGAATCATAATCACCGCACATGCCAGCGTCTGTTTGATAAGCTGTGCCTCCCTTCAAAATGCGAGCATCCGCGGTCGGTACATGGGTATGGCTGCCCACCACCACACTCACCCGCCCATCGAGATATTTTCCCATTGCCATTTTTTCCGAAGTAGCTTCCGCGTGGAAATCCACCAATATCGCCTGCCCCGCACCAATCCGGTATTTTTCAAGAATCTCATCAGCAGTCGCAAATGGGCAACGCGTATGTTCCTTATGAAAAACCTGACCCAGCAAATGCAAAACCAGTAATTTACGCCCATCGGCAAATGCAAGTAAATAATTACCACTGCCAACAGTTTTCACTGGAAAGTTTTCAGGCCGCAGCAAGCGTTTTTCCTGCGCCAGATAGGGTTTTATTTCTTTCTGTTGATCCCAGATATGATCACCGCCTGTGATGACATCAACGCCACAGGCAAAAAAATCTTTGGCGATTTGCGGAGTAATTCCAAACCCACCAGCAGCATTATCACCATTGACGACCACTGCATCAAGAGCCATTTCACGGCGTAAGACAGGCACATTTTTTACCACCGCGTCACGCCCGCTTCTGCCCACCACATCGCCTAAAAAAAGTAGTTTCATTTTGCTCCTAAAATCAGATGATTTGATAATTGGATATTAAGTATTCTAATCATCTGATAATCCGATCATCATTCTTTTCCGTTACCACCATATCCATTTTCTGATCACCGTCATGGATTGGTAAATTGTCTGCCTGCTGCATAGCATAGGCAACACCGATAACCAGCAGTTTTTCGTTCCGGATGCGTAAATGTGCAAGAGTTGCGTCATAATAGCCGCCGCCATAACCCAGCCTGTTGCCATTTTTATCAAACGCCACCAGTGGAACAATAACCACATCCGGAATTATTTCCGGAAGAAGCGCTTCCGGGCAATCTATCCCATATTTTCCCTTGGTCAGCACACTATTTTCTGTAACTGCAATGAATTTCAATATTTTGCTATTATCATCAACAACCGGCAACGCAGTAACATTGCCCCTACCCTGCAATTTCGCTATGAGTCCGCCAACATCAATTTCCCCATTTATGGGGCAATAAGCAGCCACCTTAGAACCTAGCGGTATAATCTCAAGCAGGTGCTGCGTAATAACACTTGCTGCTGATTTTGCTATATCTTTTGGGATTTCTTGCCGTGCTTTGATAAAATTTTCACGCAAGAATTTCTTATTATTATCCATAAATGTCCGGCAGTGAAATAAAATGAACGGAACCACCAATCAGCCGTCGGTTGAAACAAGCCGCATTCGACCCGTTTGTAAAGGTGGGCGCCGTGTGTGCAGAGGCAATGCCTCCACCAGTGACAGCTCCCGAACAAAAAGATATTGGTCCAAGGGACAGTGTACCAAACGTACCGAGCAGAACCGTTCGCCGGTCAGTCTAGCGCATTTCAATACGCTGCGCAATCTTTTCGATGCGCTCGGCTATTTCGTCCAAAGTAGTCGCCATCGCGATTTCACTGTAAACCGCGCCAGATTCCCCTGACTCAGCAGGAACTGCCGAAAACGGGCGGGCATTAGCAGACAATTTTTCAATTTCCCGTTTATTTTCAATTAGTTCGTCTGCCATAGTGATTGCTGCAAGGAGTAGTGCCATAACCTCGCCGGTACTGCCACCCATACGCGCAGTTAAATCGCGCACCCGCTCATCAACATCATCGGCAAGCAGGCGCAAATGCTCCTCCTGACCATCGTCACAGGCAAGGTGATATTCCCGCCCGCCAATCTTTATGCTAACAACTGCCATAAAATACCTCACTACCAGCTATTTTTACCAAACATAGTGTTCAGTTACTCAGAAAAATAATTGTTGATTATCAATCATTTAGTCATACCAAGAGCTAAAATCAACAAAAAAACTGTAATATTTCGCTTCAGACAGCTTATATTGTCACAAAAGTTTCACAACACTTTTTATAAGTTTTAGGGTAAAGTTGCATTATGTAAAACTATTAAAAATAATTTTGTTAAGTTCAAGTTATGGCAGAGACAGGAGCAACAACGCAAAAACCGGAGGAGAATATTGGGGTTATCCAAAGTTTTGGGGCGTGGGTTAACACAAAATTTGCAGAACTTTTCCAAGGTCCTCCCAAAGCGGTACCAAAGAAAGAGGAAACACCAAAAGAAATAGTAGAATCTGTACCACGAGTAATAGTACCAGACTTTAGACAGTCATACGCGGCAAACAGAAGAGAAGAAGAATTAAAGAGGACGGCAGGGATGTCAGGAACAGAAACAAATACAACTTCGGAAGCAGGAGCTGCTCCTACCCCTGTGACCAGTGCGCCGGCACCGGCTGCTGTAGATGTGTCTAAAATGAGCGAAAAGGCACGTAAAGCCTATACAGAAACTCAGGAAGCTATAGTGGAAAAAGTGGCAATTGGGCTGAAGAAAAACGGCAATATAGTAAAACTTGCCCAGCTGGCTGGCGAACCAATGGAACTTCCTCAGGATGATGCTGAATATCGTAGAATAGCTAAAGAATTAATAGAAACCCGCAAATTTACTTTCAAAGACAAAGATGGAAAATTTGCTGTTGATGACGATGGTAAGAAAATAGAGATAACTATTGAAAAAATTGATGAGCGCAGAGTGGCATTTAAAGACATGCCTGAAGATAAACGCAAAGAAATGCTTGGAGACCTTGCATCCAGCCCACTTGACAAATTAATTCCAGATAGCAAAAGAAGCGCGAATATAGCAAAAGCGGTTAGTGAAGGCGTTGAAGAAAATACTGGCATGTTTTCATTCCTTGGTGGCGCAACCATAATGAATGCCATAATTGGCTTGTTTCAATGGATAATGAGCGGGTTTGAAGGCGGGTTTGATGGGTTAAAGTCCTCTATCGCCAATGTAACTGCTAACAGTATTGCAAAATCTACCGAAACAAGATTAAGGGAGCTTGGTGAAAGCCCAGAAAATATCAAGGAAGTTTCTGAAAGTGTGCGCACCAAAGCACTGAAAGAAGCCGGATACCCAGATAAAAAGGCAAAAACAGAAAGGCTTGAGGATATAAAAGTTGAGATACCTAAATCTACAACCCCGCCAGCACCCTCTCCTGCACCAACTACAGAACCAGCTCGAGGAGCTGAAACTTCTACACCTGCAAGTAAGGTAGAAACTCCGGTATCTCCTGCTGCTGGAGATAACGGCAGTCAGAATAAAAAGCCTGATACAATTTCTCCGCCTCCTGCTCCCGCGCCTAGCCATGGTGCTACTCCTGATCAGAGAAAATCTGGTGTACTGCCTGCAGTTGCTGCTGCCACTGCAACTACTGTTATAGCTGCTGGTGGTGCTCAGAAAAAAACAACAAGTCCTGAACCATCTACCACAACTACTGCCGAACCACCAACAGTTATAGTCGCCGATATTAAAATTCCAACCAAGGAATATAACGGTTTGAGTGGAAAAGCTTTGGAGGTAGTTCAGCAAATTAAAAGCGACACAGAAAAAGCATTTTCTCAACCACAACCAACGCTACCAGTTAATACCGCAAAAACAAATGGTTCTACGATAACTCCCGGGCAAGGTGATGGCAGGGCAGCGTACAAAGATGAAAAGCCAGGAATAAAAACTGCCGAGCAGCATCATACTCAACCTGCAAAAGCAGAAAAAAAGAAGGAAGAAAAGAAACCGACTAAAGATGCTACACCACCACCACAAAAGCCTGTTGTGGCAGTTGACGAACAAAAACAACCAAAACCGCAGATGTCTCTCTCTTCGCCTTCTGCTGATGTTGCGCCTCCTATTGTAAATAACCGCCTAGAAAAAGAAATAGGAAATATTGCAAACAGAATGATTCCCAAAGATGTGGAGAATCGTGAGGAGGTTGTAAAGCACTTTACTAAATTTCTAGCTTCAACAGCCGAACAAAATAGCACCCTAATTGGTAAGCCACAGGAACTGACAAAAGTAGTATTAGATAGGCTTTTCGATAGCCCAGACCCTTTAGCAAAAAAGTCCGCGGATGCTATTCGTACATACACAAGCAAAGAAGTACTTGGTAAGAAAATCAAAACTCCTGATAATGTAATAAGATTTGGATTAGAAGCAGAAATGAAAGGTGCAATAAGAGACAATAAAGAGGCACTCGTAAAAGCTCACAAAGAAGATGAAGCTGCAAAAACTGCAACGTCGGAAGGAAAGAAACTCGGTAGCTTAGGTGTTGGCAATCAGGATGCCTCATATCTTGCAGCAGCAGCTAAAAAAGTCGGCTCACAGCAAATCGGGTTCAGCTAGTCGCTTACTTCCATAAGCAATTTATCATTATCAATCAATGTGTTGATATGTCATAACCAAAAATTAACAAAAATATAATATACTTAACGCTTAACCTTATTACTTGTAACAAAACTTTAACAATATTATTCAAAATTTAAGGTAAGATTACACTCATACAAGTTTTTAATGGTAATTCTAAAGAATAAATATGGGAAAAAAAATGATAAATAATAGTAAAAAAAATGATGCGCATGCTAATAAGCTAAGCCTCGACGGAGTGTTGACTAAAGCTCTGGAAGGGTTGATAGAACATGACGATATAATTCTTTCTGATCAAGATAAAAAAAAGACAAATCAAGAACAAGATGAGCTAAAAGAGCAGATCAGGATTTCCTTAATAAGGGATGCAATAAAAATTACGGCTGCTGCAATAAAGGATAATTATGGTAATACCAAAGAAGAGATAATTACCAAAATATCAGATAAATTCTTAGAGCAAAAACGGGGTGAGGAAAATCTAAAAACTCCGGAGGGCAGAGTGGCACAGGCAATTCGTGAGAAAGCAAATTCTTCCAGTCTGTTTTTTTCAGTTAGTGACGATCTAATTAAAAATGGTGGTCCTTTCACAGATGGGCTTAAACAAAAGATAGGTAAAATATTAACTGAAAATGAAGACGAAATAAAAACAGCACTCGCTGTTGAAGGAACTGGTAAAAATCTTACGAAAGATGGTGTTACTCCGTCACAAAGTTTTGGTGGAAAGCTTTCAGATGCCGTAGAACGAGGTTTGGAAACTCCAACCAAGATATTCACTGCTCCACAACCTCGCGCAGCTAATGGTATTGCTCCCAGAAATCCCTAATACCCCAGCACGTCGATAATATCTTCGAGCTTGTCTACCACGTGGTAATAGGTGGCGACTTCGGTTTTAGCAAAGCGGTTTTCGATTATATTTTTCATCAGCGCGATCAGCGGATCCCAATAGCCCTGATAATTAAATATCACGATAGGTTTGTCATGCAGCATCAGCTGTTTCCAAGTGATGATTTCAAACATCTCATCCATCGTGCCGAAACCGCCTGGGAAAACTATAAACGCATCGGAACGCTCAAACATGTTCTGCTTGCGCTCATGCATGGTATCGACAATGGTGATTTCGGTAAGCGATTTATGCTCGTTCTCAATGTTACGCAGTGAGCGCGGGAAAACCCCGATAGCATACCCCCCATTTTGCATGGTCGAATTAGCAACCGCCCCCATAACCCCGCAATCGCCACCGCCATAAACCAGGGTTACATCACGCGCCGCCAGTAATTTTCCAAATTCCGCACCAATATCAAGAAATTTTTTATCAATACTATTAGATGCACCACAAAAAACGCAAACCGACTTTTTCCCAGACATGAATTCCTACTTTTTTATTATTTTGTTTATTATTAAAATTCCCATATATTCAAACCTACATATTACCACTAAACTAATTAAATTTTTATGAAAATTATGCGAAATCCAACGAAAAATATACTTATAACCGGGGCAAGCAGTGGTCTGGGAGCTGCCCTTGCCCTTGGCTATGCCAAAGCCGGCAGGGTTTTATACCTGCAAGGTAGAAACAGTGACAAGCTGGATGAAATTGCCGGCAAGTGCCGCAATCTTGGTGCCGATGTCTATACGCAAGTCGGTGATGTAACGGATGCAAGTGCCATGCAGAACTGGATAGAAAATTCTGATATGCAAACCCCGTTGGATCTGGTGATTGCCAATGCCGGAATCTCGGCAGGCATGGGCAAAAACGGCGAAAACAGCGAGCAGGTACGTCGCATTTTCGCAACTAATATTGATGGGGTGATAAATACTGTGCAACCGGTTATTCCCCTGATGCTGAAACGCGGGAAAGGACAAATCGCTATTATGAGTTCACTGGCAGGGATTCGGGCATTACCAAGCTCTCCTGCCTATAGCGCGAGCAAAGCCTGCGTGCGTTATTACGGCGAATCTCTGCGTGGCGCACTGGCTTTTTCAGGAGTATCAGTAAGTGTAATCTGCCCCGGCTATATCACAACGCCGATGACAGCGGTAAATAATTTCCCCATGCCCTTTATCATGAGTGCAGAAAAAGCAGCGCAGAGAATCATCATGGGGCTAGAAAAAAAGCGCGGAAGAATCGCTTTTCCTTTACGCTTATACCTTCCTTTATGGCTTATTTCCTGCCTGTCACCACGCATAACCGATCCGGTATTTTCGCGGCTTCCGGCTAAGCCATCGCTTGAGTAAGGGAAGAGGCATTAGGCATTGGGGATTAGAGCTGTCATGCCTCGGCTACGCTCGGCATGACATCATCAAGCAGCTACACTGATTTTTACTTTATAAAACCCCTTATAGAATTCGGGCTTAATATTGAATTCGTATTTACCGTTTTTATTTTTAGGAATTTTTTTGCAGATATGGGTTATGTCAAAACTTGGGTAGTAAGTCATGATTGGCGAATTCATTAGTTTTTTGAGAATGTAACCTTCTTCGTATTTATCCAGCTTATCTTTGGTTTTCCTATCAATTTTCCAGAGTTCACCCAGCACCACATCCTTCTTTTTACCGGTGTAATATAAAAGCGGATAGGTTTCATCAGGCGCGAGATATAACACATAACCAACCAGTTTTTTCTTGCGGAGATATTTTGCGCCTTCCATGTGTTTGTGCAAGACTCCACCTTTTTTTAAAGTTCCATACGCGAATATTTTCATATAGATTTAATATTTGGTTCTGCTGATTTCGCAGCAAAATCCATCAGTGTTTTTGGTTCAATATCTTGCGTGAATTTTTTTGATTCAGTAGCTGGAGCTGGAGTTTGCTGTTCAGCTTTGGCAGCTAATTTCTGCATATCCACACCAAATCTGGCAAATACACCATCTACATTCTCTCCAGCTTTAATAGCAGATGCAGCTTGCTTTACTTCATTCATATCTACGAATTTATTGGCAAGTTCGACATAAGCAAGGCTTTCGGGAAATTTATCGAGGAGTTTAAAGCCGATGAGATAGTTAAGCTTACCGATTGTAAATTTATCAGAAGTTATGTCGGGTTTATTGTCATAAGCAATGTTGAGTAGTTCAGCTACTCTGGTTGCAAGTTTCACGTCATTCTGACCTTCCGCTGAGGCAACAAGAGGAGCCTTGTAACGCTTATCCATATGCTTTCTTTGTAAATTTATCAGTGCTTGAATATCTTGTGGCTGAAACGCTGTATATGGATCTATGTCCTTATGATTGATTTTGGTGCTTACCAGCTTTTGCTCAACATCAAAGAATGAAGGCTTACGTACAAATCCTTCCCAATATATAAGCGCGCCAATCGCGCCTACCCCAGCATCAGCGTTTACGTCATATTTAGGTTGGACAGCACGAAAAGGCTTAGCTCTGAATTTCTCCCACGGAACGAAAAAAGACATAGCAGCGAGCATACGGGCTGCCGTCCGCGCAAGATAAGCTCGGCAAGTTACTTCTATAGCCTCATTCTTGCTTTTTCTAAAAACATCATCAATAGTTACATCCTTGCTGTTTTTCCCCAGCTCATAGCCAACTGCTTCGGCATAAATTGATTTTATATCACTCAAGGTATTCTTGCTGTACATACCAACAAGCAGAAGCACTCCGGCACCAATGCCTAAAGCAGGTGAGTTACGCGATGCATAGCGTCTGAAACTGTCTTCTTTCCAAGGTCTACCATCAGAAGTAATGTATTTTCCTTCTGTAGTAATAGCCCTGCCATTTTTGATTTTTGGGTTACCCTTTTTATCTCTGTCAATCTCCGGCTTATCTTTACCCCAGAAATTAAGCGGATTTATTTCTTCAAGAGCTAACCAGATATAACGCATCCCCACCAGCGGAGCAAGTAATTGGGTAACAGTGGAGTTATACCAGGTTTGGTCAGATTTAAGCTCTGGCCGCTCGGCTGGTGCGATATTCTGCGCTGGTGCTATGTTGGTATTCTCAGTCATTCCCAAATGTCTTATATATGTTTTTAAAGTTTACAATTACCAACACTGCAACCTAGCCATGCCTTTATAACATAGCTAAAACGGCCACTCACTTGATGGTAAGTTTAGCATACTCTTTTGCTTTCTATTGTTAAGTTATTGTTACATTTCTACGATAAAATAGCATTTGTAACAAATATGAAAAGATAAATAATATTATATATCAATACATTAGTGAAATTTGCAATTTTTTCTCAAGCACTAACGATTGAAATCAGTTTTATCTTCTAATAATCAATTTAATCAGCTAAGAAATCTATAAATTAAAACTCAAAAGGAAGAAACCATGGCTGCTTATCAATATGTTTATGTAATGAAAGACCTTTCCAAGAAATATGCGGGTGGTAAGGAAGTGCTTAAAGGTATTTACCTGTCATTCCTGCCAGGTGTAAAAATCGGGGTTTTGGGGCCGAATGGCTCGGGTAAATCGACCTTGCTTAAAATCATGGCGGGGCTGGATAAGGATTATAACGGTGAAGCATGGGCGGCTGAAGGCGCGCGTGTTGGTTTTCTCCCACAGGAACCGCAACTTGATGAATCCAAAGATGTGATGGGCAATATCATCGAAGCACTGGGCGAACAAAAAGCTCTGCTTGACCGCTTTAATGAAGTTTCCAATAAACTCGGTGAAGTGACCGATGATGACGAAATGATGAAACTGATTGAAGAGCAAGGCGAACTGCAGGAAAAAATTGAAGCTACTGGTGGCTGGGATATAGAACGCGATATTGAAATCGCTATGGACGCGCTGCGCTGCCCGCCGAAAGATGCTGATGTTACTAAAATTTCTGGTGGTGAAAAAAGACGCGTTGCACTTTGCAAATTATTGCTGGAAAAGCCTGATTTATTGTTGCTTGACGAACCAACCAACCATCTTGACGCGGAATCGGTGGCGTGGCTGGAGCATTACCTCAAAGAATATAAAGGCACGGTGATGATGGTAACCCATGATCGCTATTTCCTTGATAATGTAACGAGCTGGATTCTGGAACTTGACCGCGGCACTGGCATTCCATATGAGGGTAATTATTCGGCGTATCTGGAGCAAAAACAGAAGCGTTTATCTCAGGAGAAGAGCGAAGAAAATTCCCGCCAGAAACAGCTGGCTACCGAGTTGGAGTGGATTCGTCAGGGCGTTAAAGCGCGTCAGGCGAAAAGCAAAGCTCGTATCGCTGCTTATGAAACCTTGCTGGCGCAGGAGAATAAAGCGCAAGTTGGCATCGCGCAGATTGTTATTCCTAATGGCCCACGCCTTGGCAATCTGGTTATCAAAGCTGAGAAGGTCGGCAAAGGCTTTGGCGACAGACTACTTATTGATGATTTATCGTTTGACCTGCCCGCTGGTGGAATTGTCGGGATTATCGGGCCAAACGGCGCGGGTAAAACCACTTTGTTCAAAATGATAACCGGTAAGGAAAAAGCTGATTCAGGAACATTCACGGTTGGCGATTCGGTAAAGCTTGGTTATGTTGATCAATCGCGTGATACACTATCCGATAAAAAAACCGTGTGGGAAGAAATTTCTGGCGGTGACGAAGAAATCATGCTCGGCAAAAAGCTGGTGAAATCGCGGGCATATTGCTCCAGCTTTAATTTTAAAGGCTCAGACCAACAGAAAAAAGTCGGAACATTATCAGGCGGAGAGCGCAACCGTGTTCACCTCGCAAAAATGCTCAAAGCTGAGCATAACGTGCTGCTGCTCGATGAACCAACCAATGATCTGGATGTGGAAACTCTGCGCGCACTCGAAGATGCACTGCTGGATTTTGCCGGATGCGCGGTGGTTATTTCGCATGATCGCTGGTTCTTAGACCGCATCGCCACCCATATCCTAGCTTTCGAAGGCGACAGCCATGTGGAATGGTTTGAAGGAAACTATGAAGCCTATGAAGCTGACCTGAAACGCCGCCTCGGTGTTGATGTGCTGACTCCGACAAAGATTAAGTATAGGCCACTGAGAAGGGCGTAGTTGATTATGGTATACGAAAATAAAGCTGCCGAACATTTACAAGAGGCTTATTCAGCAATGCAAAATGGCAACTATGAACTTGCCCTAAGCATTTTTTGGCTATTTTCTGATAAAGGCGATGCAGAAGCTTCGTTTTGCTTGGGATTTATGTATGCTGCCGGTGATGGGGTAGCACAAGATTATAAGCAAGCTGGTACTCTTATCCGCAAATCTGCAGAGCAAGGATATGCACCATCTCAATACTTTCTTGCTGAAGAATTCCGCTCTGGTGCTAAAAACTCCCAAAAAGCATTGGAATGGTATTTAAAAGCAGCTGAACAAGAATATGATTTTGCGCAAAATAACTTAGGGCTTATATACCTACATGGTTTAGGTATACCGCAAGATTATAAGGAAGCTTTCAAATGGATATCTAAAGCTGCCAATCATGGGAGAGGAACTTCACAATCAATTCTCGCTTCAATGTATTTAAATGGGCAGGGAACACCACAAGATATCAGTCAAGCTATCAAATGGTACTTATCTGCCGCACAACAAGGTGATACTGAAGCCATATTTGTTGCTGAAATACTGAATAAATCCCCAAATTTTCTACACTTATTTAGCAATATAAGTGCTTCTGATCACTACATTCTTGTAGCCTTTTATAAAGCTTACTCACCTTCTCAACCACCTAGTATATTTTCAACAATCAAAGATAGTGCTAATTATTTTTTATGGTCGGAAATGCAAAAGCTGGGCTGGATGATTGAAGTGCCTATAGACTCTGAAATTGTTAAAGCGGCTGGAAAAATTTCCGAAACAATGAGAAATTTCTCTATAACTGAATTGGGATTAGATAAAATTAAACAACTCTTGTCATTATAAACGTAAAAAGGCTAATCCCTTACCCTATCCGCGGTCTATTGCGCGGATTATTAGGATTCAGCGGGTCGCGCTCGCGGGTTGCAAATCCTCTATCATCAGGCGCAATTTTGCTATTTGCTGAAACAGTGGTAACCGGCGTTATAACCCCAGTATCCTTATCCAGCTTGGTGTTTAATGAAACCATTTCCCGTGCCTGTTTATTGCTCTTGCGTAATGAATTTCCAGCCTGACGCACGGCGGCAATATCCATTTTATTAAGCCCGACACTAACCCCAGCCTCATCGCGCATGATAGACTTTACCTGTTCATGCTGCCTTGCCAGATTACCTCTATTCACATTAGAGGACGAGCCACCACTAGCAGCCCTTGCAGCTTTTTGCTGCTGACGGCGGTGGCGTTGGCGACGAAGCCTTTCGGCAAGTGCCTCAGCCTGCGCTTCCGCATTCTCCTTATGTTCGTTTTTTTCATGAGAATTCAGATGTTCTGCCGCATGTTCCAACCCATCTTCCATCTTGTGCATGAGGTGATTAATGGCAAGACCTTTCATATTTTTGCCAACAGCCTGCATCTCGGCAATATCAACTGAAATCTGGTTAATCGCCGTAGAATTACTCGGAATCTCTTTTGCCGCCATCAGCGCAACACCATTTGAACACCAGCCTGCAGCATCATTTGCGTTTTTCACCCTTGGATCATTGATTATTTCCGGGTTTACCCGCATCGCGTCAAACAGTAGATTCTTATACATATCAACCATTTCAGAAATTCTCTGGGATAAGGCTAATTTCTCGTTAGGTCTGCCGGTATCAATGGATTCTTCTATCGGCTTGTCACTGAAAGAGAGGTTTTTCAACTTCCTTAGTATCTCTCTTGCCAGTTCAACTGATTCCTCACGCGCCTCCTCTTCCATCTCATCAATTGAATAAAGCTGGCGCACCGCCTCCTGCAAATTAGCACTTACTTCCAGAAGTCTATCAACCGGCGAGCGATCACCTATAGGCTTGTTTGCCAGATGGGTAAGACCACTTTCTATTGCATCAATAAGCTTCTCAACACTTTGCGACTGCCTGTTTTCCCACTCCGGCAGAACACCATCTAATTTTTTCTCTAATGGTGTGATAAGCGGATCGCCATCCGGCAGGTTTTCCAACGTATGCATGGCAATGGAAAGAGCAATACTACCTGCAGCGTGGTTGGCGTGGTCTATAGTAAAATGAGTAAGCAAATCAGGATTGCTGAGCTGGGCTATTTTCACCTGCGCCGCATAAATGGAAATCAAATTATGCAGATAATCAGCCTTGGTCTGCTGCTGTGGCAACTCTCCTATATACATCCAATCTTCCATATCCTGCGCTATATCATGCAGGTTACGCAGAAAACGCAGGGTTTTACGCGCCACCTCAATAGAGCTATCGGCAGTGGCAAGGACAGGCAGTGTCTCAGGCGACTGCAAACCATAGGCAATATCCAACAAGGAATTGGAGGAATTGTGTAGTTTGCTGATTACATCATCCATATATTATAAGTTATTTCGCCTGCTCGGCTGGCACTTGCGCGGCACTCTCTTCAGCTGCCGCCGTACCCATTGCATACACACATAAATCTTCAAACGACACATCATTTTCCAAGGCAATTTTATGCAGACGTTCAAAACTATCCATAACTTCCTGCGGTATAGTTCCACCGCGGATGGTGGACAGCCACCACGCCTGATGCTGCAAAGGGTGACGCTGCGAGTGCGGTTCGCCAACATACACGTGGAAAGGGTGCTTAACCCCATTGAAATCACAAGGAACAGTAAAACGCTTCATAATGAACCCGCCTATCAAAATGCATAATACGCCCTAATTATGCCATGAATTTAGAAAAATTCCAGCACGTAACACACAATTTAACACAATTGTAATAAATAAACAGGAAAAACCATGGTAAACATAGGCTTAATTTAATATAAATATTTAATTATCAGAGGGTTAATGTATGAGCGCAAGAAGAACAAACGTAGATAAATATATAGAGAAAATGAATGACTATATTGATAAACGCGATCAAATAATACAAACAGCAAAAGATAAGTGTGTTGATGCAAGTACAGTTGCACGTTTTAAAACTGGTACTGATGAATGGTTAGAAAAAATCCGTAAAATCCATACAAAAAGCAAATTTAGCAGAAATAAAGAAGGTATTTACGAGCTTTTAACTAATTTATTGCAATTCGCAACTTTCAATAACGGAAACTCATTAAGCGAAGTTCAGGATATACTTACAAAGCCTTCTGAACAAAGAATAAAGCATGTTTTGAACATACATGTGGAAGAAATTGGCACAGATCTATCTAATGCTGACAAGCATATCGATGAATTTATGCTTGCGCCCCATGAAAAAAAATTAAGCAGATAGCTGCCACTAAACATTCACTTTGTTATAGGTGAAATTATCGGCGTAAGCCTTGCGCCGCTCTTTGCCTTTGTTAGGGAGTATAACTTCAAACTCTATATTTTTCTTAGTGGCATAGGCAATCGCCGCATCCTTGCTGGCAAAGCGCAGTGATAATTCACGTTTAGTATCATCCATACCGCTCCAGCCCATTAAACCTTCAACAAAATAAGGGGTTTCTGGCACGAATTCCAGAAGCCATATATTCGTTTTTCCCTTGCCAGATTGCATGGCGTTTTTAGCGGGTTGGTAAATGCGTGCTTTGTTCATGGGTAACCTTCTAGCGTTTTTTGCGTGGTTTTCCAACATGTTTTTTATTGTGTTTTTTATTGGATTTATTTCTATATTTCTCGACATCTTTGCCGTGCTTAGGTGATTTTTTGCCATGTTTATATTTTTCCCGCAGTGGCGGGAGACCCTGCATCGGTGCTGCTTCGGGAACAAAAATAAGGCTACCAGTCAGCGCATTTGCTTCCTGCACACGAATGGTTATATTTGCCCCGAGGGCGAATACTGCGCCACTGCTTCTGCCCCTGAAGCATGAATTTTTCTTGTCGTAAGTAAAAAAATCACGACCCAGATTGCGTACTGGCACAAAGCCTGTAACCCCTGTGTCATTCAGGCTTACAAACAGACCATATTCATTAAGTCCGCCAATCACACCCGAAAATACTTCGCCAATTTTTCGCGACATGAAAGATACTTTATATCTATCTGCCGCATCGCGCTCGGCAAGCATGGCGCGGCGTTCGGTTTCCGAAATATGCAGGGCGGTATCCGCCAGATTTGGCGTATGGTTTTTTTCATTATTTAATATTTTCACTATCGAACGATGCACCACAAGGTCGCTATAACGGCGGATAGGTGAAGTGAAGTGGCAATATTTTTGCAATGAAAGACCAAAATGCCCAAGATTTTCTGCGCTATAAAAAGCCTGCATTTGCGAGCGTAAAACGACAGTATGAATCATCGGGCGGCGAGGATCCTGCGCGGATGCTTTCAGCACACGGTTAAAATGTTTTGCGGTCACCGCGCCTTTTTGCAGGCGATAATCAGATGCAAGCAACAAACTGCGTAAATCCTCCAGCTTTTCTTCAGATGGAGCTTCATGCACACGGTATATTCCCGCCATTTTATGTTTGAGCAAAAAATCAGCCGCTGCAACATTGGCAGCAATCATAAAACATTCAATGAGGCGATGGCTTTCCAAGCGTTTTTTTTGTGCAATATTTGCAACATTTCCCGCTGCATCAAAATGAATTTTATATTCTGGCAAATCGAGATCAAGCGCGCCACGATTGTCACGCTCATAAGCAAGGGCAGAGTAGGCAGATTTAAGTGCTGAGATTTGAGTGTTGAGCCCAGAGTTATTTTCTTTCTCAGTACTCAGCACTCCCGACTCAAAACTCTCATAAGTCAGGCGTGCCACCGAGCGCATGATGCCGCGTACAAATTCATATTTTTTTATTTCGCCTGTGGAATCAATCCATATATGAACTGCCAGGCAATATCTATCTTCATTCGGCACTAGTGAGCATAAACCATTGGAAAGTCGTTCAGGCAGCATGGGTATTACGCGGTCGGGAAAATATACCGAATTACCGCGCTCAAAAGCGGTTTTGTCGAGCGCACTGCCCTCTTCCACATAAAAAGCCACTTCGGCAATTGCAACTATAATATGAAAACCATCGCCATCAGGCTCGGCAAATACCGCATCATCAAAATCGCGGGCATCCTCACCGTCAATGGTGACCAGTGGAACATTCCGCAAATCAGCGCGGTCTTTGGTAAGAATTGGAAGCGGTGCAGCTTCGGCTTCCGCCAGAGCCTCCTGCGAAAAAACGTTAGGCAGGGAATGAATGGCAGAGGCAATGAGGCTTGCGGCACGTGGTGAATCAACTCTTCCCAGACGCTCGGTAATTTTAGCATACCCCATACCCAGCGACGGGATACCAACTATTGTCTGCCCGCTTACCAGCTCGCCATTCAACGCGCCGGAAGTATCAGCGGCAGAAACCATAAAACTTTCTTTCATCTTGCGCGAAATTGGCTCGATTATCCCGCCTTCGAGCGTCTGGACAAACACGCCAACCACCGGACGGGAAATTTCATTCTCCAGAATCCGGATAACTGAAGCCTGATAAAAATGCGGTCGGATAGTGCGAAGTTTTACTAGGATCCTGTCGCCAATAGTTACAGATTTTCCCCTGCCCGATTCCAATACCGAAATATGCGGCGGTTTTTTGTGTGATTTCCACTCCAGAGGAATCGCGAGCAACTCCCCATCTTCTGTCTGCTCATTTACTGTAAGAACACAAATTTCCGGCAATCTATCCGCACCAACTACGAATTTCTTATCAGAAAATTTCTGGGAATTCCCAGCCGAACGCGACGTTTTCTTTCCAGCTTTTTTGGTTGGTTTTTTTTGCGGTTTCTTAGATGGTTTTTTATTTGATGACATATACTGTGCTAGGTTTCACTATGGGAATTGCCTCTTTAATTCTAGGAACAAGTGCAAGTAAATCATCATAACTATTAGTTTCTGCGTAAAGAACCAGAATTGCTATTGCCGCTCCTTTCATATTTTGCTGATATTGCAGATTTTGGTCAACGGTAATGAAAATATTGAAGCCTTCATCAATCATCAATTTAAGAAGTTCACCATTCTTCTTCCCAGACCAGCCCATGTAAGGAACGGTTGCTACATTATAATCAGCAAGCAATCCTAATAAACGGCGTGGAACGCACTCATCAATGAGTATTCGCATTTAGCAATGACCGTTCTGCATTTTGTAGCATCAAAATAGTCTGTTCTCGTGAAACCGTTGGAAAATCATCAAGAAAAATTTCAATAGAATTACCCTGTGCTAAATATTCCCATAAAGCACGAACCGGAACCCGGGTTCTTGCAAAGACGGGAATACCACCAAGAATGTTTTTATCCTGAGTTATCAGATCCTGTTTCATAAACAAAATTATACACTGATAAAGCTAAATTTCAAATAACTTATCCATAAATTTATGCTATTAATCAGGAAATAACCTAGGAGCAATGATAATGGGAAAAGAAACAGGCGAGAAATACTGGTTATTCAAGTCCGAACCGGATAAATGGTCATGGGATATGATGGTAAAAGCGGGGGCGAAAGGCACACATTGGGATGGGGTGCGTAACCACCTCGCCAAGCAGAATCTGCTTGCAATGCGCGTGGGTGATAAAGGTTTTTTCTACCACTCTAACGAGGGCAAGGAAATAGTCGGAATCGTGGAAGTTATCCGCACTGCCTATCACGACGCAACCGCAGAAATCAATGAACCGTGGGTGGTGGTGGATGTGAAAGCGGTTCAGAAAATGCCAAACCCCGTAAGTCTTGCCATGGTGAAAGCCGAACCGAAACTAGCCAAAATGTCACTGGTAACATCAGCACGCCTGTCGGTTCAGCCTGTCACTGACAGCGAATGGAAACTGACCTGCAAGATGGGCGGGTTATGAAGCTTTCTTCTTAGCCGGTGCTTTTTTTGCCACCGGTTTTTTAGCTTTTGTCGCGGCTTTTTCTTTAGGCTCTGCTTTAGGAGATGACTTGGCAGTTTTCCTCGCAAAACCTTTTTTGGCAGGAGCAGCAGCGCGAGCGGCAAGCAACGGCAAAGCTTGCTCGAGCGTGAAAGTTTTTATGTCTGCATCTTTTGGCAGTGTCGCATTTATTTTTCCGTGCTTGATATAATCACCATAACGACCTTTGAAAATCGCAACTTCCCCATCGTCATCAGGATGCTTGCCCAGTGATTTCAATGCAACATTTGCTGCACCCTTCTGCGGAGCTTGCGCCATAACTTCCACTGCACGGTTAATGCCGATAGCAAGCAAATCCTCACTGGCGGGCAGAGTAGTGAATTTTCCGTCGTGGAGTATATACGGCCCGAATTTACCATTATTTACCACAATAGGTTTACCAGTATCCGGATGTTTACCTAGCTCACGCGGCAACGCAAGCAGCGATAAAGCAAGTTCTAAGGTCATGGTTTCCGGACGCATTGATTTAAGCAGGCTGGCGCGTTTTGGCGACTTGCCCTCACCAATCTGCACATACACACCATATGGTCCTTTGCGCAAAGTTATATCTTCACCGGAAACCGGATCTTTTCCTAGTGTTTTCGGTAGTTTGAATTCTTCGCCATTATCATCAAACTGCACCGGCGCAGTAAGCTCGCCAAGTTGTGCCTTATGGTTACAATCCGGATAATTCGAGCAGGCAATATACGGCCCGAAACGCCCGATTTTCAAACCTAAGCGACCTTTACTACAAGCAGGGCAAGCGCGCTTGTCTTTACCTTCGGAAGCCTGCCCGAAAGCATAAGATGCCAGCAGCGTATCCAGTGCCTCTAAAACCTGCGAAACCGAAAGCTCTTTGCTTTCATCAATTTTGGTAATAAAATCCTGCCAGAAATCACGCAGCACCTGTTTCCAATCACGTTCACCTGCCGATATTTCGTCAAGCTTATTTTCCAGATCGGCAGTAAAACCATATTCAACATAACGCTCAAAAAAGCTTACCAGAAAAGCATTCACCAGCCTTCCTAAAGACTGTGCGACGAAACGTTTTTTATCAAGGGTTACATAGCCTCTGTCCTGCAGCACGGAGATAATAGCAGCGTAAGTGGAAGGACGGCCAATGCCCAGCTCTTCGAGTTTTTTAACAAGGCTTGCTTCCGAATAGCGTGGCGGAGGCTCGGTAAAATGCTGCTCCGGCTTCACTTCTTCCAAACCAAGTTTTTCATCTTTTTTCAGGACCGGAAGCTTGGCATTTTCCTCGTCTTCTTCATCGTCACTGCCTTCCTGATACAGCTTCAGAAATCCGTCAAAACGTACCACCGAACCACTGGTACGCAGCACTGCCTGTTTATCAGAAGCGGCAATATCGACGATCAGTTGGTCGAATAAAGCAGACTCCATCTGGCTTGCTACCATGCGTTTCCAGATGAGTTCATAAAGTTTTGCCTGTTCGCCATCAAGACCAGCCTTTTGCGCGGTCAGAGTAATATCGGTCGGGCGGATAGCTTCATGCGCTTCCTGGGCGTTTTTACTTTTATTTTTATACATGCGTGGCGCGGATGGAACATATTCCTTGCCATAGCTTTTGCCGATATGCTCACGCGCTGAACTCACTGCTTCCGGCGATACATTAATACCATCCGTACGCATATAGGTTATATGCCCGTCTTCATATAATTTCTGGGCAATTTGCATCGTTCTTTTCGCGCCAAATCCGCATTTGCGCGATGCTTCCTGCTGCAAAGTGGAAGTGGTAAAAGGTGGTGACGGATGACGGCGCACCTGCTTTTCTTCAAGATTTGCTACACTGTAATTTTTCGTGCGTAAATCAGCAGCTACTGACTCTGCTTTTTTCCCATCGGTAATCGAAAATTTTTCCAGCTTCTCACCTTTATATTCAATCAGACGCGCAGAAAGATTAGCACCTTTTTCCGGTGAAAGGATGGCTTTGATATCCCAATATTCGCGGGAGATGAACTGCTCGATTTCCTCATCACGATCACAAATCAGACGCAGAGCTACCGATTGCACACGACCCGCCGACTTACTGCCAGGCAGTTTACGCCACAAAACCGGAGACAAGGTAAATCCTACCAGATAATCCAACGCCCGCCTTGCCTGCTGCGCGTTCACCATATTCATATCAATTTCGCGCGGATGCTTAAATGCTTCGATAATTGATTTTTTGGTTATTTCATGAAACGTAACGCGCTGAACATTCAGCTTTTTACCAACGGCTTTGGACTCTTTCAAAGCCTCAAGCACGTGCCAGGAAATAGCTTCACCCTCACGGTCAGGATCGGTTGCAAGAATTAGTGTATCAGCAGTTTTAGCGGCTTTGGCAATTGCAGAAATATGTTTTTTGGAATCATCATCCACCACATAAATCATTGAAAAATCATCGTCAGGGCGCACCGAGCCGTCTTTGCTCGGCAAATCGCGCACATGCCCAAAGGAAGCAAGCACGGTGTAGTCGCTGCCCAGATATTTATTTATGGTTTTCGCTTTAGATGGTGATTCTACTACTACTACACTGCTCACTATTTATTATGCCACTTCTTCTATCTGATTAATTAAATATACCTTGTTTCCTGCACTGCGTTTTGCCCGCCCTGCCAGCTCCAGTTCCAGCAAAACAATCTGCATTGCAGGTGCTGAGCTATCGCATTGTTCAATCAGTTCGTCAATAGCAACTGCATAAGTGTTTAATTTATCTAGAACTTTTGCCCTAAGTTCACTCAATTCATCTTCACTTGTAGAGGTAAATTCAGGAACATTAGTGTATTTAGCAGTAGGCATTTCAAATAATTTCAGGCGGCGCATATGGGCGATTCCCTCTAAAATATCCTCCGCCGATTCTGCCATTATTGCGCCCTGCTTAATGAGCTGATTGCAGCCTTTGGAACGTGGATCCAGCGGTGAACCAGGAACGGCAAAAACTTCACGGTTATTTTCCATAGCAAAACGCGCCGTAATGAGTGAACCGGATTTAGGAGCTGCTTCCACCACCACAGTACCAACGCTAATTCCCGCTATTATCCGGTTCCGTCCCGGGAAACTTCCGGCAAAAGGAACACCACCAAACGGCTGTTCGCTTATTACCGCACCCTGCTCAAAAATCTGCTGATAAAGCTGCGCATTTTCCGGCGGATATATATTATCAATCCCACCCGCAATCACCGCAATAGTTCCGCTATTCAGAGAACCTTTATGAGCGTAAGTGTCAATTCCTCGTGCCAGTCCGGAAATTACCAACGTATCTTTCTGACCTAATTCCTTCGCCAGTTTTTGCGCCAGTTGGCAACCAGCCGCCGAAGCATTACGCGCCCCAACCATGGCAACTATAGTTTTATCCTGCCAGATTTTAGCATCACCACGCACCGTTATAACCGGCGGTGGGTCAGGAATATTAAGCAGTAAAGCCGGATAATCTGGGCTGCCATACATAATCATTTTCGCGCCAAACTTTGTGCAGGCAGCAATTTCTTTTTCCGCCATTTCCCGAAGGAATGGCACCAGACCAATCTTGCTACCGCCACGCCGCGATAATTCCGGAAGTGCAGAGAGAGATTTTTTTGCTGTACCAAAGCGTTTTATCAAATCAAAAAAAGTAATCGGCCCAACATTCATTGTGCGGATCAGCTGCAATACATCCAGAAGATTTTCATTGGCAAGCGATGGGAATGTCATAATATTTTTTTCCTGAAAGACATTTCTGTTCCGCTGAGTAAGCGAAGCAGATTGTGGCGGTGGCTGAAAAGTATAACTCCGGCAAGACTTAAACACAGCAAAGCTGTGAGATAGCCATCAAGCAGATAGGCAATAACTGGGGAATAGCAAATACTTAAGATTGCCGACAGAGAAGAAAATCTGGTTATAAAAAATACAGCAAGCCATATCGCACAAATAGCAAGGGCAAACATCCAGTTAAGGGCGAAGAATGCGCCAAAAGTGGTCGCGACTCCTTTGCCACCATGAAAACGCAACCATATCGGAAATACATGCCCAACCACCACAAAAAATGCTGAAAGCATGGCAACGTCAGGTCCATAAATATCCTGCGTTAACCTTACGGCAGCCAATCCTTTCAAGATATCCAGAAGCAAAGTGGCAACCGCAAGCCCCTTCCTTCCCGTCCTAAGCACATTGGTTGCGCCGATATTACCCGAACCGACCGCCCTTATATCACCAGCACCAGAAACCCGGGTCAGCAGCAGACCAAACGGAATGGATCCGAGTAAATAAGCTATTGCAAAACTTCCTAAAAGCCAGCTAAAATCCACGCGTTTTTCAACTCCCGCTTTAATTATTTAGTATTCCTTGCATTATCCAGATACCCCTGCAGCATATAGCTTGCAGCTAATTTGTCTACTAATTCAGCACGCCTTTGTCTGGACATATCCGCTTCAATCATCATTTTCTCAACCGCCATAGTAGAAAATCTCTCATCCCACAGCAGCATAGGCAAGAAAATTTTCTTACTGATATTGGACACAAAAGTTATAGTGGATTGTGCCCTCGCCCCCTTGCTCCCATCCATATTTATGGGATAGCCAATTACCAGAGCGCAGATTTTATGGGTTGAAATAACCAGGCTCAATTTCTCCACATCCTTGCTGAATTTGCCACGTTCTATGGTAGAAAGCGGGCTAGCTATGCTGCGCCTGACATCGCTTAGTGCCATGCCGATGGTGGTTTGCCCCACATCCAACCCGAGTATTCGTCCTTCTTTGGGCAGATTTTTTGTAAATTCTTCTTGGTTTTCTATGAGCATGGCTATAGTTTGTATATAGTAGTTTGTATTTTGTAAATAAATTTGCTAATTAGACTACAAATCATATTAAACATGAGGGTTTCAACAATGTTACTAGATAATAATGCTGTCGCTAAAATCGCCCGTCTCGCCCGCATTGCTGTGAGCGAGGAAGAAAAAACCCATTTCGCCAAAGAAATTTCTGGCATATTGCAGTGGGTGGAACAACTTTCCGAAGTAAATACTGACGGCGTGCCGCTTATGACTTCAGTTTCCAATATAAAACTTCCATTGCGCGCTGATATGGTGACTGATGGAAATCAAGTTGATGCCATTATTAAAAATGCGCCAGAGAGCGATTATGGTTGTTTCGTAGTGCCAAAAGTTATGGAGTAGGCTTAATGGATCACATTGTAATTCCAATGGATTTTGAGTGGGATTACAACAAAGAAATTCTAAATATTTCGAAACACAATGTGTCTTTTTCTCAGGCAAAACAAGCATTTAGAGATGATTTACGAATTATAGCAGATAATCATATAAAAGGTAAATCTGAAAAAAGATATTATTGTTATGGTGCAGTTAATGGCAACATTATGACAGTTAGGTTTACTCTGCAAAATAATCGTGTTAGGATAATTGGTGCAGCATATTGGCGGAAAGGAAGAAAAATATATGAGTCAAGAAAACAACATTGATGATGGATATGAAGAAAATCCATGGGACGATGATAATGGTGATAATTTTAGGATAATCGAAGATTTTCTTCCTTCTCCAGCAAGCTTTGCAAATTCAAAAACTTATATTTTTTCTGATGAGAAAGCATTTACCTCAGAAGACTTGAAAGTTATTGAACGAATGGCGGCCGAGCGTAATATAACCCCATCTGCTTTTATGGCTGCTGTACTCCATAATTTTGTAGTTAAAAACACTTCAAAACACCAAGAGTAACCCCAATGGATGATAAAACTTTTATAGCTGAGTACGCAGCCAATGAAATTCTGCGTATTAATGAACGCCTGAAAACCATGGTTGAATCAAAAACTGTGCCATCAGACGAAGTGCGCGACAGCGTGATTTCTGATATTGAGAATACCCTGCGCCGTCTGCAAAGCGCTTTGTCAAATATCACAGAAGATATGGAAGAAAATAAGGAAGATAAAAAACAATGAGTAATGAACTACGTAGCCTTACACTGGCGCAGATGCGTGATGGACTCAAGGCAAAGAAATTTTCGGCAACAGAATTAGCTGGCGCGCATCTGGATGAAATTGAGCGCACCAACCCACATTATAATGCTTTTATCACCATCACCCGTGATAAGGCAATGGCTATGGCAAAAGAGTCAGATGCTAAAATCGCAGGCGGTTCAGCGGGTGCGATTGAAGGAATACCAGTTGGGGTGAAGGATTTATTCTGCACTAAAGGAACGCTTACCACTGCCGCATCACATATTCTTGATGGCTTCAAACCTGAATATGAATCAACCATCACGCAGAATATATGGAATGCGGGCGGGGTGATGCTCGGCAAACTCAATCTCGATGAGTTCGCTATGGGTTCGGCTAATATTACCAGTTATTACGGAAACGTAATAAATCCGTGGAAGAAAAACGGCAGTGATGCTAATCTTGTTCCTGGTGGTTCGTCTGGTGGTTCAGCAGCAGCAGTTGCAGCAAATCTCGCGCCAATGGCACTTGGTACTGATACTGGCGGTTCAATTCGCCAGCCTGCTTCTTTCTGCGGAATTGTCGGCATCAAACCCACTTACGGGCGTTGCTCACGCTGGGGAACAATCGCTTTTGCCAGCTCGCTTGATCAAGCAGGGCCTATCACCAGAACGGTACACGATAGTGCGATTATGCTTTCAGTAATGTGCGGGCATGATGCCAAAGATTCTACCTCGGTGAACATGGCTGTGCCAGATTTTGAAGCATTGCTGAGTGCTGACGTTAAGGGTAAAAAAGTTGGTATTCCTAAAGAATATCGTCCTGACGGAATCGATGCTGATGTGCTGCGGGTTTGGGATAATGGCATTAAACTGCTAAAGGAAGCTGGCGCGGAAATTATTGATATTTCACTGCCTCACACCAAATATGCTCTTGCCACATATTATATCGTTGCGCCTGCGGAATGTTCTTCCAACCTTGCCCGTTATGACGGAGTGCGTTTTGGTCTGCGCGTCGGTGGCGATAAGAGCCTTACTGAAATGTATGAACAGACCCGTGCAGCTGGTTTTGGTGCGGAAGTAAAACGTCGCATCATGATTGGTACTTATGTTCTTTCCGCTGGATATTATGATGCTTATTACAAAAAGGCGCAAAAGCTCCGCTGGCTAATTGCCGAAGATTTCCGCAAGGCATTTGAAAAAGTTGATGTTATACTGACTCCAACCGCGCCGTCTGCTGCTTTTGGTTTTGATTATAAGCCAATAAATCCTGTGGAAATGTATTTAAATGACGTGTTCACAGTGCCTACATCACTGGCAGGTCTGCCCGCAATTTCCATTCCTGCGGGCTTAAATAAAGATGGCCTGCCGCTTGGCTTACAGATAATTGGTAAGGCTTTTGATGAACAAAGCGTTTTGAATACAGCTTATGGGTTGGAATCAATATTAGCATTCAACGCAAAGCCGCAGGGAGTAGCAGCATGAACAGCATTAAAAATAATCTTATCAAAGGCAACACTGGTGACTGGGAAATTATCATCGGGCTTGAAGTTCACGCCCAGATAAACACCAAATCAAAACTTTTCTCTGGAGCGTCCACTGAGTTCGGGCAGGAACCAAATGTTAATGTGGCTTTCGTCGATGCGGGAATGCCGGGAATGCTGCCTGTACTCAATGAAAATGCTGTTGAGCAAGCCATAAAAACTGGGCTTGCCATTAATGCACAAATCAATTTGAAAAGCATATTTGACCGCAAAAATTATTTTTATCCTGACCTTCCGCAAGGCTATCAGATTTCGCAGTTCCTTGACCCGATTGTAGGCAAAGGCGAGATGCTGCTCGACATGCCTGACGGTGTAAAAAAAGTCGGTGTCACCCGCATCCATATTGAGCAGGACGCGGGTAAATCGCTGCATGAATATAAGCCAAAAAATACCTGCATCGACCTAAACCGTGCTGGCGTTCCGCTTATGGAAATTGTTTCTGAACCTGACATGCGCTCGGCGGATGAAGCTGTTGCCTATATGAAAAAACTGCGCTCGATTGTGCGTTATATTGACACTTGCGACGGCGATATGGAAAAGGGCAATATGCGCTGTGATGCCAATGTTTCCGTACGTAAAATAGGTGATCCGCTTGGCACGCGCTGCGAAATTAAAAACCTGAATTCGATGCGTTTTATGAATAAAGCCATTGAGTTTGAAGCAATGCGCCAAGTAGAAATTTTGGAATCTGGTGGAGAAATCAGGCAGGAAACCCGCCTGTTTGATTCTGCAAAAGGTGAAACTCGCACCATGCGCACCAAGGAAGACGCGCATGATTATCGCTATTTCCCTGATCCTGATCTCTTGCCACTGGAATTTACGCAAGAATATGTGGACTCGATTAAAGCAACTTTGCCTGAACTTCCTGACGCTAAAAAAAGCCGCTATATGCAGGAATATAAACTATCGGCTTATGACGCAGGGGTAATCGTTGCCGAACAGGAATATTCAAGTTTTTATGAAGAACTAGCGGGAGAAAATGATCCGCAGCTTGCCGCCAACTGGATGACGGGAGAACTTTTCGGACGCTTAAATAAAATGGGGATTGAACTAGCTGATTCGCCTATCACAGCGCGAAAACTTTCAGGTTTGCTGAAACTTATTTCTGACAATACCATCTCCGGAAAAATCGCTAAAGATGTGTTGGATTTGATGTTTGAGACGGGAAAAGACGCAGCCTCAATCGTTGAAGAAAAAGGCATGAAACAGGTAACTGACACTGGTGCGATTGAAAAAGTCATAGACGAGGTTATTGCCGCTAACGCTGATAAGCTTGCTGAATATCGCAGTGGGAAGGACAAACTTTTTGGATTTTTCGTGGGGCAGGTGATGAAAGCCAGTGGTGGCAAGGCTAATCCGGCTATGCTTAATGACCTTTTAAAACAAAAGCTTAGCTAATTACAGATTTTGAAATATTAATGTCATAAAAGCTTAATATTACCATATTCAATAATATGCTAGAGTCTCAAGTGGGAAAGTATAATTTTATCGGTTTGAGAAATAAATTATGGATTTTGGTGGTTTTGATTTTGGCGGGTTTGAAGGTGGCGGAGTCTTCGATGGCTTAGGCGGTGCAGCCGAACATTTAGGAAGTGGTGCTGCTGATTGGGCGCATTCACATCACTGGAGTCCGTCTGATTGGGGAAAAGCAGATGGTCTTTTCGGCAGAATCTTTGGTGCAAGCGAAGGGGCTATTGGAGAAGGCATTGAAGCCCTTTTTTCTCGTTTTGGTAATACCGCAGCAAACATGTTTGGGGAGTATTTAGACTACGAATTCTACAAAAAATTTAGCGAAGGAACTAGGAAGTGGTAATCACCATTCTTGGGAAAACTGGAATAAATTTGGAAAATCTCAGAATCCTGAATTGGTAGCAGCAGCAGAGACCATAAAAAGCCATTCTTTGATTTTGAAACAATTGGAAAAACATGCTGCAGGTAGTGAACTACTTGAGGAATATACTGCACTAGGTATCAATTTACCTAGCAAAGATATGCTGAAATCAGTAAAAATTACACTTTCCAAAGCACTATATCCAAAAGAAGCTGGACAAGACGGAACTTTAATGGCGCACGTCAATAATGCTGTTGATGTTTTGGGAGATTCAAAAAAAACCGAACCTTATAGAAATCTACTGTCTAGAGCAGGAAATGACTCTGCACTCAGAGGAAGAATTCAGGAAATATTTAAGGAATTTTCTGGTAAGCAAAGTGAATTTTACGAAAAAATAGCAAAGCGTGCTAAGTTGTTGCTTCCATTCCACGGCAGAACCAGAGAAGAAATGAATAGCTCCGAACGCATTTCTCACAGCATTCATGAAGGATTCAAGAAAAGAGGAAATTTTGGCAAAGGGGCGATTGTTTTTACCACAGTGGCTGGTACATCCTTCCTTGCCTATTACCTAGCAACAAGAAAAGATAAAAGCAAGAATCCACGCGTAGAAACTCATGTTGAAAAATTAAGCAAAGATAACAAGCCACAAACAGCAATTACATTATAATGGAGAAGTAAAATGGTATTTCGTAAACACGAACTGCAACAACAAGCTGGCGGTATCATGCTAGGGGGAGATGGTGGTGTCCATGTAATGGGTGAACAGCTACGCGAAGTTGATGTTCCAGTTGAAACATTAGTTGGCGCATCAAATGGGCTTATTCATGGCGCGGGTATAGGGGCTGCAGTTTCTGCTGCAATTACTTTTGTCGAAACTCCACATGAGGAAAATGTAGGAAAGAACATAATAGATAAAATGAAGAGTTCTCATCTTGCCCCCATTGTCGGCGCAGCATTAGCTTTTTCGGCAATAAGCGGATTTATTCGCTATTCTAGAGCTTCTAAACAGAATGAATGGAGCAGAAAACATTACGATTTTCTACAATCCAAAATAGATGTAGCTAAAGAAAATTCTCCTCAGGAATCTCCAAAAAGCTTTGCAGAGCGCGAAGATAAAAAGAAGGAATCATCAGCAAAAATAGAAATTGGTTGATTTTCCTTTCACTTCTATGCTAATCTAGCTAGATAACTAGCTAGATGGGGTAAATATATGCAAGTTGGTATGTTCGATGCAAAAACCAACCTTTCCAAGTTGGTTGCCTTAGCTCAACAGGGTGAAGAAATACTCATAACTAATCGCGGTGAAGTTGTGGCAAGATTAGTTGGAACTGGATCGCGTAAACAAGCAAGTGCGAAAGAATTGCTCGATGAAATGCGCGCACTTAATAAAGAAAACCCTCTTGGCACTCTTAATGAATTAATGGAATGGAAATCTGAAGGGCGCAAATGATTGTTATCGATGCCAGTGTTTTTGTTGCGGCAATTCTTGAAGATGAACAAAATGCTTATTCGCAATATATTTATGATCTTATCATTAAGAATGAATATGAAGCTATAGTTCCTCCAATTTTTTACTATGAGACTTCCAACGTTTTTCTGCAATGCCTTCGCCGCCTGCGAATTAATGAAACTCAATATCAAAGATACTCTCAGATATTATTTGGCTTTAAATTTTTAATTGATGAAGATCAATCTATTAAAAAAGTATCTTCTATCGCTAAACTTTATGGATTAACTGTTTATGATGCCGCATATTTAGAATTGGCAATAAGAGGTGGTTATTCCCTTGCAACTCTCGATAAGCAACTCTCTGCAGCCGCATTACAAGCAAAAGTTAAATTGGAATTGAATCAAGTATGAACCCCACCTTTGTTTCATAAATGCTAGAAAAATCATTATTTATTTTTGGGTTGGGTTACGCGTCACAGGCGGTTGCGCGCGTGGCTATGGCACAAGGTTTCTCAGTCGCAGGAACTTGTCGCTCGCAGGAAAAATGCTCTGCACTTAAAGAACAGGGCATCAAAACATTTTTATTCTCTGAAATTACTTCAGAAATTATTGCGGGTTATAATTATATTCTTTCCAGCATACCACCGCAGGAAAATGTCGATGTGGTGCTTCCTGTCATCCGTCATCCGTCATCTGCCATCTGGTTAGGCTATTTCTCGACCACCGGTGTCTATGGCGATTATGCTGGTGCGTGGGTGGATGAGAGTAGCGAGCCACGCCCTAATAACGACAGATTACGCAAGCGATTAGAAGCTGAAGAAAAATGGCGCGCGCTTGGCGGGCATATATTTCGGTTGGCTGGAATATATGGCAAAGGTCGCAGCGCGCTGGATGACGTGCTGGCAGGAACTGCGCGGCGAATTGACAAACCTGGGCAGGTTTTTTCACGTATCCATGCCGAAGATATAGCGCAGGTGGTTCTTGCTTCTATGGCAAAACCAAATCCAAAAGCAATCTATAATGTCTGTGATGATGAGCCTGCGCCAGCGCATGAAGTGGTGAAATTTGCCTGTGAATTGCTTGGCAAAGAAATTCCTCCGCTGATTCCTTTTGCTGATGCAGAATTTTCCGCAATGGGCAAGGAGTTCTATAGTGCAAATCGGCGAGTGAAAAATGAGCGCATCAAGCAGGAATTAGGGATAAAATTATTTTACCCTACCTATCGCGTTGGGCTAAGAAATTTATGGAAGAATGCTTAAACACTATTCTTATAATAATTATGGCTATTGAATTAATTGCCTATTAAATCTGTCCATATTTATTGACATATTTAAATAACCTGTCTATAAACATGGACATATGAACAATAATAACGCCCTCAAAATCTTTGCTGCATTATCACAGGAAACACGTCTTCAGGCGTTACGTGTTCTGGTGAAGCATGGAAAACAAGGAATTGCCGCTGGTGTTCTAAGCGATAAATTAGGCATTCCGCACAACACGCTTTCTTTTCACCTATCCCATCTAAATAATGCCGGATTGGTTGAATCCAGAAAACAGGGTCGTTCAATTATTTATTCTGTAAATATCGATAAATTACAAGGTTTGGTGCGCTTCTTACTAAAAGACTGCTGCGCCATAGATAAATCCACTTGTAATGACGTTGAAAAACTAATAAAGGCTTGCGCATGTTAAATGTATTATTTCTTTGTACCGGTAACTCATGCCGTAGCATCATGGCAGAAGGGCTGCTTAAAGAACTTGGCAAAGGCAAATTCGGCTCATTTAGTGCGGGCAGCTTTCCCACAGGAAAAGTTCATCCTATGAGTCTTACCACGTTGCAACGTCATGGCATTTCACCGCTCGGCTATGAAAGCAAGTCATGGGATATTTTTAAAGACCGTACCGAATTCCATATAGTAATTACCGTATGCAGTAATGCAGCTGGAGAAGTTTGTCCCATATTTCCCGGCAATCCTATAAAAGCTCATTGGGGAACACCTGACCCTGCACATTTCCAAGGTACTCCGGCGGAAATAGAAGCAGAGTTTGACCGTGTATATGGCATCTTGGAACGCCGTATCAAGGCTCTTGTCGCATTGCCCATTGAAAAGCTAAAAGGCGATGATCTTAAAAATGCAATCGGCCAACTTGCATGATTAAAACCCTATATAAAAAATGCCTGGCTGAATTTATTGGCACATTCGCGCTGTTATTCTTTGGCTGTGGTAGTATCATGCTAGGAACTATACCCGATTTTGCCATTCCGCTGATCTTTGGCGCGATAGTGGCAACGATGATTTATACAGTAGGTCATATTTCCGGCGCCCACTTAAATCCGGCTGTGACACTTGCTTTTGCCATTACGCGCCACTTTCCTGTCAAGCAGGTTGTCCCTTATTGGATAGCTCAATTTATAGGCGGTATCGCTGCTATTGCCCTGCTAGCCGCAATTATGCCGGCTAGTGCATCCTATGGAGCTACCATTCCAACAGTAAGTACGAGCATTGCACTCATATGGGAAATCGTACTTTCGGCTTTCCTCATGTTCGTTATTATTGCCGTTGCAACTGATACACGGGCGGAAGGCGTTATGGCTGGCATTGCCATCGGTACTATCGTCGCTCTGTGTTCCTATCTGGGAGGATCATTCACTGGTGCTTCCATGAATCCTGCCCGCTCGCTTGCGCCAGCACTATTTCAGGACACTATGAATATAATGTGGATTTACCTGATCGCGCCTTTCATAGGAACCACCATCGGCGCAGTTATTTATCAACTTATCCGTTGCGATATATCAAATAAAAACGCTAGAGGCTGCTGTTGATTTCTCCTGATATATATTCGTAACAAGTTATAAAACGTCATTTTTACTGAACTGCAACTTTATTCAAGATTTTATAGTATGACTTCGCCGCCACACGCTGGCGAGAGTGATAATATATTCAAAGCGGCGGCGGTGTTCACGGAAAAGAAAAGGTAACTCCTCGGTATGCAGAAGTTCAAATTCTGTTAGTATTTTAGAAATACCATCCAAACCATCAATCCACCGTTCACATGATGTATATTTCTCAAGCCAACTAAACGGCGTTGTCATCACAACAATTCCGCCAGGTTTTACTAACCCATTCGTACCTTGCATACGCTCAAGTCCTGCTCTGGGGTCAGGCAAACGGCAAAGAACATTTGCAAAAAGCACAGCATCGTAATTGCAAAAATGAACGGGAATTGCACTGCCGTCCCCCTGTTCAAAATGTATGCGGTCACAGTTAATATCTGCATCCAGTTCGGCAACGCACCGCATGCCTTTTCCCGCCGAGTCATGGCGGAAATACGGATGTTTTCGCTCACGTTTAAGTCTATTAGCAGCATTAATAAGCGTATGACTATAGTCTATACCAACCACATGTTCAAAATGTCGCGTTAGATCGAAACTGGTTCGACCTGCGGCACACCCGATATCAATCGCTTTATCAAAACCGGTGGAATATTGAATCAAGAGTTCGACCTGTTTTTTTGCCAGATTTACTACTTTTGGTTTTACAACTTTTCCATGAAATACCGGATCCCAGATGTCAGTTTCTTCTCCCCAATAGCGCGCCAAATAACGATCAAGCATTGCGACATCTTCGTAACTCGAAACTCCCTTGGTATGCAGCAATTTCGCATCACACGCCGGATTACCATCCTCGCTCCTAGCAATGCGAAAACCTGCGTGCTGGAAGAAATGCGGGCGGAAATGGAACCGTGCAAAGTGGCTGGCTTCATCGCCTGTGCTGATAAATGATCCGCCGAGGATCATCTGGTGTTCGCCGTCATAGCATGGCGTGCTGAAATCATCGTAATACGGATGCGGCTTCGCATCGGTCAACGGATGGAAATGATCTTCGCACCATTGCCACACATTGCCGAACACATCATGCAAGCCTTTGCTGTTGGCAGGAAGCGCGTGAACTTGGCTTTCGCCACCACTCATCAGGCTGCTATTCATGCCGCTTTCCTTACCATCGCGGATGGCGTTGTGTTCAGCCTCGGTAAGCAAGCGGTACGGCATGCCACCGTCACATTCACTTTTCCATGCGCAGTAGGCTTTGGCTTCGTAAAAATTGACGATTGCTGGCAGGTCATGCTGCATGTCGATGATCTCAAAGATCATGCGGAGTTTATAGAGGTGCGACCCTGCCGGACCATCCTGCACCCAGAAACCTGGCCATTTCACATTGCGGAAACGCCGCCAGCTCCAGCCATCGCGCGACCAGTATTTTTCTTCTGCGTAACCACCAGCTTTCACGAATTCTAAAAACTCTCCGTTGCTGATAAGCTGCTTGCTGGCCGAGAAAGGGCGCACAGAGCGTGTTTCCGTGCCATATTCGTTATCCCAACCGAAAGTAGGAAAATCATGGGGCTTGCCGAGTGATATTTCACTGGCTGGCAGAGAAATCATTTCATTGATGGGAGAAGTATTCTTTGCAGCATAAAAATCTGGCCACGCATCGGGCTTACGCAGATTTTCAATCGGCATTTCGCGCATCAACACGCTTGATGTTTCCAGATGGATGCGTTCATGCTCAAAGCCCATGACCAACGCCCACATCGGCGTATCTTGCGTAATCGGCAGGCGATTAAGCTCAAGGAACGGGTGAGTTTCAATCAGGTTTTTGATTAATTCATATGCTTGTTTGCGGTAAGCATGCACCTCGGCGAGCGACGGCCAGATATGTTGGTTGCCCTCATGCAGATCGTCCCAGCGCATTTCATCCACACCGACTTCAAAGAGCTTCTCAAATTCAGCATTCAGCGGTTTATCAATCAACCCTGCCACACGCAGCTTGTTGATATACACTGACACTACATGCCCGTAATAGAAAATCATCGGGTGGCGCAGCTTGTGATACGGACGAAGATAGTAAGCCTCTTCGCTGACAAGTGCGCTGAACAGTGTTTCCGTAAGCGTCCAGCTATTGTTGAAATAATCGAGCAGCTCTTGGCGAGTGGAATGAAGCCGCACCTGCGGCAGCGAAGTAATAGTGCCGTTGGCTTTTACACCAGGACATTTACCGTAAACAGGCGGAATTCCTGTATATTTAAACAGAAATTTAGTATTTCTGGGGGCTTGTTTTGCTACTGTCATTATCATTTTCCGTTATTATTTACTTTATAATTGTTACAGAAAATAATGATATATCATTATTTTCTGGTTACGCCAGCTACGCGGCGAAAAATCGGTCTTTCGGACTCGATTTTTATACTCCATTCTGTATTAAAAAATACAGAATGGAGTATAGATAATTCGAAAAAACCCCACTAAAAGTTACAGTGCCACTTCCTAAAATTAGTGGCACTATAGCCTACAACCTTTCAATAAAAAATACGAACGGCAATAAAAGCAAAGAAAAACCCAACCACATACACTCCCACTGACAGCCAGTACATCCACCCGCTGATTTTACGCAGGCGTGTGCAGGCTCTGGCTTGCACAGGATCGATGGGGCATGGGGCATTTCTGGCGCGAAAGCGCATGATGCCCGCAAGCAGAATCATGATGCCGGAAATACCAAACGTCCACACCTTGTACTTTGACAATGCCACCAGCCACGGCGCGGCACTCACCAACCCTGCTAGTGCTGCGCCAGCTCCCAGCGTTACGAATAGCGCAGGAAGTGCGCAACACACTAATGTGCCAACGGAGGTGAACAGGCTTAATGTGGGAAGCAACGTATGCTTCGCCCCATAATTTTCTGTTCGCGTTTCCATATCAGCAGCCTTTGTTGATAGCGGTGACATTGTAACCGGAATCGGTGACTAGTTTTTTCACCGTTTCGTCATCCAGTGTTTTTCCGGGCTTTAGGTTGATGCGGACATCGCCATTATCCAGATCAACTTTGATGCCGGAAACTTCTTCACGTCCGCCAATCACCTTCTCCAACGCGCGGGCGCAGAAGTCGCAGACAAGACCGCTCACCTTGACGTTTACAGTATCTTTGCACTCCTCAGCGGCAAAAATAGGAGTTGAGATAAACATTACGGTGACAGTCAGAATAGTTGCTAAAGTTTTCATGTGAGTTCTCCTTAAAAAATCATGGTGAAATTGAATAATACATCGCCGTCCTCGCTGACACCGGCTTCCACCAGCGTTTCGCCTTTAAACAGTCGCACCAGCGGCGTAACCGTAAAATGATCGGCTTTTTTGGGATTATGCTCAACCTGTAGCATAAGCCATGTGTGCAGATCGCCATAGTCGCCGATATACGGCGCGATGCCAACACGAGCTTTCTGCATGAAAGACTTGTTGATATCGCCCGCATAGACGAGATGGTTCTCGTACATGGTAAAAAACTGTCGGTCTTCCCAATCAGCGGAAATGCCGGTGAAGGCTGCTGGCTCGATTTTGCCGTCAAGCTCCCCAAAATCGCTGTAAGCAACGCCCGCAGCAGATTTCAGGTAAATGTTTGCCTGTGATTTAGGCAAGTTCCAACGTTTAATCAGGTTGTTGAGCGACACTGCATGCAGTTGCCAATCATTCTCCCGCCAGTATTCCGCAACATAGCCAACGGAATAATTAGCGGTGGGCGAATAATCGATCTCTAAGCTATGCATGTTGCTGTCGTTCATCTGCATCATCATCCAACCGCCCGGATAAGATATCGGGCGGGCGAAAGCATCAGCAGCTAACGTCATCAGAGCAAGAAGCCCTATAGTGAATTGTAGTTTCATAAAAATCTCCTAATATTATTGCAACTATACAGCGGGCGTAAACGCCGCCGCTTAAAAGGCACATTGATAGTGCCTGCGAGTCTAGGAGAGTTGTCTAGGAGGCTGGAAAATGGCTTGCAATTGCCCTGTGCCCATAAATTGAATCATGGGAGGAATAACGGAGGAAATAAATCGCTCCTGATAGATCGATGTAGAAGGAAGTGCGCTTACCTTCGTACAAGTGCTGCAATCGCAGCCATCGCAGGAAGCAGTACTCTTTGTGTCTTTGTCGGAAGAGTCATGGCAAGGCTTTTCCGCGTCACCTTTCATCTTCATCTGTATGGAAATATCGTCCTGATTCAGGCAGCAAGGCATGGACGCATGCGCCATCCCATCAGCAAAAACGCTGGCACACAAAAACACAATAATCAGTTTTCTAAGAATATCCATGCGCTCATTTTACCATTTATTTCTATTACTCACAATCAAATAAACAACTCAATATCTGGCAAAAACACCCTTAACCATCCAATCCGCAAACCAGCCTTGCAGGTTGGTGGCGATGGTGTCGGTCAGAGAATCGTCTGTTTTTGTTATATGTTCGAGTGCTTCTAGGATGGTCATCCCATTAAACAGGCATTGCAGTAACAAGAATGCAGCCTGTGGCACTTCAAGCCGCTGCACCTCGTTATTATGACGATACACATAAATATATTGGGGCAATTTTTCTGGTTTAAGAGGAGCTGCACCCGCACGGAACTGCGAAAGATATTTGTTGGTGAGATGAGAAAATGAAAGTAACCGCGAGGCACTGCGCGCGCGCAGCTTCATGTTGCCGAACTGTTCTGGCGATAGATTCTCAAAAGCGGATGGTGCAAGTGGCTCACTTTCCTCCTGCATAAAAACGCTGGCAATGGTGCTTTCCAGCAAGGCAATTTCACCTGCGGCACTGTCATCCAGCCGAGTGCGTACGAAACCGTCAAAGGCGAGTGGATAACGATCGAGATTAAAATGTGATGACGGAGTTTGTTCAACAAAATCGGCAATCATAACGCCCAGTGCCTTATCATCCATATAATATTTCAAGCACGGATAATCCGCTTCTACCGCTTTTTGCAGGCGGATGCGATAGCCATCAGTGTAAATGGCGAAGCGTTTTTGCGCGCTGCCACGCGGCGGCGAGGCGATGTCGTCCAGCACCTGCCTGTCGTCATCACGAATAATGCCATAGCTGAAGGCGTGAAGCTGTGCGAAATATTCATCCGTCATGCCGCCTCTCTGGTACTTTTCGCAAAGTGGCGTGCTTTTTCAAGTTCGACCAGCACCACGTCAAAGGCGGGAATGTTATCATCCCATTCCACCATCGTGCTGATATTGCCTTTTTGCTGGATGGTATAGGCGTATAGCTGCCACACCTCATCAATTACTGGCGCATCATGCGTGTCGATAATATAGTCACCATGGTTGCTATGCCCCGCAAGGTGAATCTGCACGATTGACTCCTTCGGGATAGTATCGATATAGGTTTTGGCATCGAAGCCATGATTAAAGGCACTGACATAGATATTGTTCACATCGAGAAGCAGCTTACACCCTGTGCGCTGGCAAAGTGACACAAGGAAATCCTGTTCGCTGATCGTGGAATTTTTGAATTCAAGGTAGCTCGATGGGTTTTCCAACACCAACGGACGCGCCAATGCCTCCTGCACCGCATGGATGCGGGAAGTGAGATGCGCGAGTGATTCTTCGTTATAAGGAATCGGCAGCAAGTCATGGGTGTTATGCCCACCCGCGCCGGTAAAGCAGAGATGGTCAGAAATCCATGGCGCATCCAGAAACTGCGCCAGTGCTTTCAGCTTTTGCAAATATTCAGTATTCAGCGGATCAGTCCCGCCGATGGATAACGATACGCCGTGCATAACAATGCGATAGTCTTGTCGCAGATCTGCCAGAAAATCCCAATAGCCTTTGTGGGCTTCGATAAAATTCTCGGAAATAATCTCGAACCACTGCACCGCCCTCGGACGATCCGCAAGGATAGTGTCATAATGGGGCGCACGCAGACCGAGACCGAAGCCGATATATGGAAATGTTTCACTCATAAAAAAAATGGTCTGGTATTACCCAGACCATTTCCAATCAACAAGGAATTATCCTTTTTTCGGTGCTTTACCAGCTTCCAAAGAACCACCTTCTTTTTCGCAGCTATCTTTAGCAACATATTTCCATTCGTTTACATCATTATCAGCTTTTGCCTGACCAGCGCAAGAATGGCTACCATTAGCAGCAGCGCAATCATTTTTGCCAGCTTTGGCAATGCCGTAACATTTTTCCTTAGCAGGATCAGCAGCCATAGCGGTGGTTACAAAACCAGCAGACATAACGCCAGCAAGAGCAGCAGAAAGAAGTAGTTTATTCATAATAGTCTCCTCATGATTTGTGAATTGATTGAACTAAGTAACAAGGTAGTGACACCTCGCTAAGTAATTCGTATAACATCCCGAAAAGTTACATGCAATGTGTAAACAATTTTCATGTAACTTTTTATCTCGACAGAACGAATTACTTTTTTAAGATAACAACAACGAGAGAGTTACCCATGACTAAAAACATCCTGAGCCTGTTCAACTTTTTTCTAAACACCGCATCGGCTTCGAGTCATGTGTTGCTTCTTGCCATGCGCTTGTGGATTGCCAATATTTTCTGGAAATCCGGTATCCTGAAATTAAATGATTGGGATTCTACCATCATGCTCTTTACCGATGAGCATCCCGTGCCATATTTAAGCCCGCAGTTTGCCGCTTTTTCTGGCACGACCTTTGAGTTGCTCTGCCCGATATTACTGACGCTAGGGCTTGGTTCACGTCTTGCCACGCTGCCACTGCTTGCCATGACTGCCGTCATCCAGTTTACCTATATGCAGCACGAGCAGCATTATTACTGGGCTTTCCTACTGGCTGCCATTCTGTGCTTCGGCCCAGGCAAGATTTCCGCCGATTATTTCATCAAACGCCGCTTTGGCTATTTGCTGAAGAAGTAGCTAATGCCATAATTATCATAAAATCAGAAACTTGTTTATTAGTGGTTCATTATTTTCTATGCTGAAGCTACGGGTCATCAGCCTCAAAGAAAAAATGGATAGTAAATAGCAGTGGAAAATTCGCAGCAAAACTCACTGGAAGCACTGATGCACGCCGCGCAACGCGGCGATGGTGTGGCGTATGCAGAGTTATTCAGACAAATCACGCCACTTATCAAAGGCTTCCTCTATAACCGTCTGGGTGACGGCTTGGATAATGAAGATATCGTTCAGGAAGTGCTATTTGCCGTCCATAAAGCCAGCCATACCTATAACACCGACCGCCAGTTCAAGGCGTGGATGTTTGCCATTGCCGATTATAAGCTGAAAGACTATTTGCGGGCGCATTATCGCAAGGCGGTTCTCACCAAAGTGGATTTTGCCGAAATCGAACACACTCTCACCGATGATGTAACCGAAGACTATAGTCCTAGCGAACTACTTAGTGAAATACTCGGTGTTTTACCAGAGAAACAGCAACAGATAGTGCGGATGATGAAAATCGACGGATACTCGGCAGAACAAGTGGCAAAAGAAATGAAAATGACGACTTCTGCGGTCAAAGTATCTGCCCATCGTGCCTATAAGCTGCTGACCCTGAAAAAACAAGCAGGAGAAATATGATGGATACGGAAGCCTTGATCGCGCGGTTTGCTGCGGAAGGTGCGAAAAAACCTCTGCCGCACCCGCTTGCCATCGCAGGAAAGTGGTTGGCATTGCTTGCCGTGTATTTTGTGGTTATGACGCTGGTGACTGGTTTTCGCTCGGATATTGCCACGAAATGGGCGCAGCCTTTTTATCTGATGGAGCTGGCGGGTATGCTGGCAACCGCTATCACGGCAGCTATTGCCGCAAGTTTTCTCGCTCTACCCGATGTCGGTGGACGGTCATGGCTTAAATTCGTTCCGCTGATCCCAATTATGATATATGGCATCTTGCTTATGGAAAGCATTGCGTCAGGCAACGCCATGCCGTTGATTGAGTGCATCCAGATGCAGCGTTATGACTGCCTGCTAACTATTATATTCTTCAGTATTGCACCCGCCATTTTTATGTTCATTACCATCCAGCATGCCGCACCCACGCGCTGCTGCTGGGCTGGCAGCATGGCTGGGCTTTCAGCATCCAGTCTGGGCTACGTGTTACTACGCCTTATAGATACCGATGACAACCCATCGGAGCTGATCATCTGGCATCTGATTCCCGTCATGCTAGTGACAATGGTTGGAATGGTGGCTGGCAAGCTTTACTTCCGCAATAGCGCTCTGGCATAAATTTACCACATAGAAATCGAAGAAATTGGTAAGTGGCGGAGCATTGCAGACGCTATGCGAACCTGCAACAAACAATATTTCTTATTTTACAGATTAAAGTATCTATCTTAAGTGCCATAGCCATTCTGTATATACTCCATTCTGTATATTTTAATACATAATGGAGTATGAAAATCGAGACCGAAAGTCCGCCAAAGATTTTACTTTGTCGCCGCGTAGCGGGCGTAACCAGAAAATAATGATGTATCATTATTTTCTGTAACAATTATAGCTCTTATTTGTAATTACTATAGTAGGTGTTTATGTCAGTGTAAGAAGCCTAGCGGCCTATATATTCTTTGATAACGCGAGATTGCGGACGCTCGCTGCCATCAAGACGAAACAATCCGAAATTGCCAGTATCCTGCGGGAAGGCATAGTCGTCGAGCGCGAACCAGTACACGCGCTCTACGCCCGGAGGAGTGTTCCTCACCCATTCGCCGAAAGCACGCGAGGTTAGTTTCTCATCGATATATTTCAGCGTGGCAGCGGCAAGCTTCTCTTCCCTGTCTTCAGGAACAGCCCAAATATTTTTGTCACCCGCCATAAATCCGATCTCGGTTAACCAGATCGGCTTAGGAGTGATCCTGCTACATTTCCACGGACAACTTGCTAAGAACATTTTGATTCATT
>ERZ1292625.536-Hain-H41-01um-R1-536-length-56510-cov-13_pt1 | contig 56510 bp, 64 predicted proteins | sample MGYA00564400_ERZ1292625 | MGnify/ENA primary metagenome ERZ1292625 (study PRJEB36523, sample SAMEA6512639) | groundwater metagenome | collected 2019-01-08 | study: AquaDiva: Metagenomics assemblies of 32 groundwater samples | reverse complement strand
CACCGGACAAGCGTCACCCCGTATACAGCGCCTTTCGGCTTAGCACGGAGTTGTGTTTTTGATAAACAGTCGCCAGGGGTTCTTTAGCTGCGGCCTCGAGATTAGTCGAGGCAGGCCTTATACCGAAGGTACGGCCGCTTTTTTGCCGAGTTCCTTAGCCAATAATCACCCGTTCGTCTTAGTGTTCTTCACCTGCCCACCTGTGTCGGTTTGCGGTACGTGCACGTATGTACATAACTTAGAGACTTTTCTAGGAGGACTCTTCAATCAGATCCCACCTTGCGGTGGTTTCGCCTGCTTCCGAGTGTGCCTTGCAGCCACTGCCGGATTTGCCTGACAGCCACTCTAAGAGCTAGCAACCTAAATCCAATAATAGGCCTGATCTTATGTTCCCCGTCATCCCTTCGAATACATACGCGGGGCCGGAATATTAACCGGCTCACCATCGCGATCCCGCGCCCAAAAGCACGGTTACGCTTAGGTGTCGCCTCACCCTCCGATGATTGACATCGCGGAGGAAACCTTGGGCTTTCGACGGTGCTGACTTTCACAGCACTTGCGGTTACTCATCCCAACATTCTCTCTTCCTAACGCTCCAGCAAATCTCACGATTCACCTTCGTCGCATTAGAAATGCTCTCCTACCACCCCCGACAATAAAGTCGAGGATCCATAATTTCGGTACTATGCTTAGCCCCGATAAATTTTCGGCGCATCATGCCTCTCCGCCTTGCGGCGGAATCGAGTAGTGAGCTATTACGCACTCTTTAAAGGATGGCTGCTTCTAAGCCAACCTCCTACCTGTCTAAGGCACGATACCTCCTTTTAACACTTAGCATAGATTTAGGGACCTTAATTGATGATCTGGGCTGTTTCCCTTGCGTACACGAAGCTTCGCCCTCGCGTACTCACTGCCGTACATTCCACGAGAGTATTCGGAGTTTGTTTGGTAGGCCTACCCTTGCGGGCACGGCTAACCAATCAGTGCTCTACCCCTCTCGCTACTATACGACGCTGTCCCTAAAGACATTTCGGAGAGAACCAGCTATTACCAAACTCGATAAGCTTTTCACTCCAAACCACAAGTCATCCGATGATATTGCGCTATCAACCAGTTCGGGCCTTCATTCCGCTTTCGCGGAACTGCACCCTGCTCATGGTTAGCTCGTCCGGCTTCGGGTCTTACGCGTGCTGCATGGTCGCGTTATTCACACTCGGTTTCCCTGCCCCTTCGTCCCATCAGGACTTAGAGTATCGCAACACACATAAACTCGCTGGGTCATTCTTCAATAGGCACACGGTCACCCGCCCCACCTTACGGTGGTCAGGCTCCCGCTCCTTGTAGGTATATGGTTTCAGTATCTATTTCACTCCCCTTCCGGGGTTCTTTTCACCTTTCCCTCACGGTACTAGTTCACTATCGGTCACGAATAATATTTAGCCTTACCCAGTAGTATGGGTAGATTCACTCAGGACATTCTGATCCCGAGCTACTCAGGTAACAATACGAGAGTTCGAAGTGTTTCGCATACGGGACTGTCACCCGCTCTGGTCGGCTATTCCAAGGCCGTTCTGCTACAATTCGAATTTTTTACTCCCTATCCTCATTGAGCGCACGATCGTGTCCGTTCAATGAGAAAGTGTACTATCCCTACAACCCCTGCGCACACACCATTGCTGATGTGCAATACAGGTTTGGGCTGTTCCCGTTTCGCTCGCCGCTACTCAGGGAATCTCTTCGGTTTCTGTTCCTCTGGCTACTGAGATGTTTCACTTCGCCAGGTACGCTCCCATCTCCCATTACAGAAGACAGGCAATCGAGGTTTACTCGACTAGGTTGCCCCGTTCGGAAATCTCCGGATCAAAGCCCGCTCAACGGCTCCCCGAAGCTTATCGCAGCTACGCCACGTCCTTCGTCGCTCATTCGTGCCTAGGCATCCTCCATATACCCTTCACCTTCACAAAGTACCACCTGGGACTCGAGGTCCCAGGTCTCTTATAAAGCGAACAATACAAAGCTGAACTTTCGTTCAGCTCCCGTTCCACGTTGTCAACGTACTGCCCGCTTGATGCTCCTAGAGACACAAAACCGCCTTGCGGCGGCTATCGCAGACGTGCGAACACGGTCTGTCAGCCGCTGGTGGTTTCGCTTGTCTGGTAGGTAATCATCTTTGGGTTCTGGCAGTATATCAGAACCCCCGTATCGGGGTCAAGAGGGTAAGGTACTATGCGCACATATAGCGGTTTTTCTTAGATATAGGGTGGTGATAGAGTGGTGAAATCATAATACTTCCGCGGAAACGGTTCTTCCGATGCACACTTCGCACGATATAAAGACAAAGAGCCAGCGACGATCGTCGACTGGCTCTCAAGATGTGTCCGGCTGACGCGCGGACATACGCCTCTCTTTTTGACAGCACTGAGAGGGAAGTGGTTATCGCCTGGCCAGGGCATTGGCGATCGCCGCGGCGTAGGCCTCGCGTGTGACGGGGTTCCTGACCCGCCACACGTCGGCCGTGTTGTTGAAGTTGCCCAGTTCGATGAGCACCTTCTCCTGGAACTTGTTGCCTCCGTTCAAGATGTGGAGGGAGCGAAGCCCATACTGTCGGTCGCCATTCTGCACGACTGGGGCGTGCTCTCGCAGCCACTTACGTTCCGCGAACGAGCCCCAAAGGGTCTCCGCGAGCTGGTTGCTCTTACTTCCGCCCTTGATGATGCGCACTCCCTCGATCTCCTTCTTCCGTCCTACCACGTCGAAGTGGATCGAGATCCATGCCCGATGGTGCTTGGGATACTTGCGATACCAGCTATTACCGAACACCAACCGCTGGTTGAGACCCCACGTGCCCGCTCGAACCACGGTGGTCCGGGCGGTGTACACCTCCTCCCCTTCATCAGGGAAGACCTCCTGTGCAGGAAGCGAGCGCTCCCCAGTCTTCTTGTCCTGGATGGTAAGAACTGCAACACCACCCATAGACTTAATGATCCGTTGGACCCGAAGTGCGACATCGTAGACATACTCGTCTTCGACGACGCGCTGTCCGCTGAACATCCCAGACGCTCCAGGGTCACTGCCTCCGTGACCGGGGTCGAGCACGATCATCCAGCCATAGAGCGGCTTTTGAGTCGCTTTCTTCTGTTCGGCGGCCAATGGAATCACCGCCACCAAAACGATCAGGGCCAGCAACACGCGCATATCTAAGTCCTCCTAGGCAAAAGAGTGAAAACCTTGGACAAATCAGTAAAGGTTCAAATTTATGTAAACACTTACTGATTCATCCAAGAAAAATATCAAGGTGCAAAAACCTTCACAATTTATATCACATTTTCTATTAGATGGCAAGTATCCGGAACTAACAACCAATGAAAAAGCGGGAGGACATGCACAGTGCACATCCTCCCGCCGTGAGCGGCTAGTGGCGCTTCTTGCCACCGCCGCTCTGCTGGTTCTTGGCCTTCGCCGCCTGCTTGGCCGCCTTCTTCGCGGCCTTCTTGTCGACGGTGTCGCCGCTGGCCTGGGGCTTGGCCGCCTTGGCCATCGCCTCGGCCCTACGCTGGGCCCGGGACTTGCGCCCCTTGTGGGCCTGCCCCTTCCGGCTCTCGAAGTAGCCGGGCGGGAGCGTCGGCATGGCCGTACCCTGCCGCGCCGTCGTCCGGGACACGATGGTCTCCGGAGTGATGGGGCGGGCACGCACCTGCCGCGCGGCGCTGGTGAAGTGCCGCTCGAGGATCTCGAGCACCCCCGCCAGCGGGTACAGCCGGCCGACGTCGTAGAACTTCGCGACGTCGCGCACACAGGCGCGACAGGCGATGAACTCGCCGACCTGCGAAACCGAGGGGAGCTGCCCTTCGGGGAGCTTCAGCTCCTTCTGGATCTCCCCGATCCCCAGCACGAACCCGTCCCAGGACGAGACCTCACGCTTGTGCACCTTGCACTTGTATGCGCGTTCCAACATGGGGCGCACCTGGGAAGCGAACGTCGTCAGCGAAATCTGCATTGCCGTGGCCATGTGCCACCTCCCTGAACCTATATTATACTACTTCTGTATGTAAAGTCAAGTGCCTTATGATTGCTCCGTTACAATGATCGGAGCCCCCTCGGTAACAATAATAGTGTGCTCAAAATGGGCGGATAGTGAACCATTTTTTGTGATGTATACAAAGCCATCCTCTCCGTCTTTTGTCTTCGTGGTTCCTGTTGCTAAAATAGGTTCAATGGCGAGGGCCATTCCAGGCACTAGCACGTCCCCCGTTCCTGCGACGCCATGGTTGGGAACAAATGGCTCCTCATGGAGGCGCGTACCAATACCGTGGCCACCAAGATCTTTTAAAATAGTGAATCCGTGTTTCTCTGCGTGCTCTTGCACTGCTGCGCCAATGTGTCCCACCGTATGTCCTACTCGCGCTTGTGCAATGCCCGCATAGAGCGCTTCACGGGTCACCCGAGACAGCGTGACGCGCTCTTGCCACTCTTTTTTATTAGCATCCGTGAGGCCTGCGATCACCGTTACTGCTGTATCGGTGTGAAGCCCTTCGTGCACAATGCCAAAATCGAGCTTCACGAGATCGCCCGTGTGAATTTCATAGTCACCCGGAACACCATGCACCGCCTGCTCATTAATACTGACGCAGAGCACTGCGGGGAATTCTCCATAGCCCAAAAAGGATGGCTGCACTCCCGCGGCACGAATGCCTTCACGTGCAGCATCTTCAAGCTGTTGTGTGCGCATTCCCGGTTGCACCATGCGTGCAAGCTCATGCAAAATGCCGGCGAGAATTTTCCCGCCGGTGCGCATATGCTCTTGTTGTTGTGGGTTCAGAATCATATCTGCTGGGGATGCGCGAGCGCATGAATGCGCTCCATAATATCGTCGTGCACTTTACGAATAGGCTGCTCACCATCGATACGAATCACGGTGTAGCCCTGCTGTTCAAAATAAGCCACGACCGGCTGTGTCTCTTCTTGGTAGGTTGCGTAGCGGACACGAATAGTTTCTGGGACATCCAAACTGCGTGTCACAATTTCACTTCCGTCCTTTGGACATGTAGTGATGTTCGCAAATTCTGGAAAGTTGGGAATAGGGTGGCGATTCACCTTGCACACCCGACGACCAGAGTTACGCTTCACCGATTCTTCCTCACCAACCTCGACGTTCACAATGTGCACGTTCTGTGAGCTATACACCTCTTGCAAAACTGGCAACTCTGCGGCAGCTTCGGTGTTCGTGCGAAACGAGCCACTAAAGACAATGCTCGTTCCACCAATGCCGAGAGCGCGAATTTTATCAATCACCCAGCTGGCCACAAGCGCAGGATCTACGAGCTTGCCCGCATCATAGCGTGCGCGAGCTTCAATGATCACGGCATCGTCGGCAGCCGCAGTACGGAAACGCTCTTCGATGATATGGGAGGTATCGAAGTGAAAAAAGCCGAAATCGTCAGCAAGTAATTCGGCTTGCGTTCCTTTTCCCGCGCCCGGTGGACCAATGAGGATGATTGCCTGTTTTTGCATACGCCCATTGTACACGGTGACATTGGAAAAGAATAGGCGGGCGACTTGTATCGCCCGCCCGACCAATCACGCCGCCATCCGCCGCTTCCAATAGCGGATGCGGGCAAGGTAGTTGCGTCGAATGCGCGTAGCTTCGTCGCAACAGACACCGAACATGATGGCCGTGTTGGCCAGAGCCTGCACGAGTCGAGGCTTCTTGATGAACGGCGAGCGCCGGTCATGCTCCGCCTCTCGTTGCCTCATCCGCCACTGAAGGGTTTTGTCCTGAAGGTATCCAGTGTAGCTCTGGAACTCCTGGATCTTCCTTGCACAACGCTCGCGCAGCGTCGCCTTTGACGATTTCTTCACAATCAACCTCCTCATTGGGGCCTACGCCTATTCAACCCCGCGGGAATAGTAAAGTCAAGAACAAAGAACAGCGCGCCGGTTCCCGAAGGAAACGACGCGCGTAGGTGAGCTAGTCCGCGGAGGGCACGAGGCGAAGGAACACGTCAGCCGTGTGACGCACATCTTTGGCGCGCCGCACCGCCATGGCGGGGTTCCCGCCGCCGTGATGATTCGCGAGATCGTTTGCCGATTCGATCAGGTCGTCCAGCGCACGGCGCTGTACCTCCTCATCCGAAACACATTGGGAGGGAATGCGCTCGAAGACGAAGCGGTATTCGCACGGCTGGAGAGGGCCGCAACTGGCCTCCATGCTTTCCTTGTTCAGAGCCCCCAGCGCCTCGAACGATGGCCCGCTCGGCGGGAAGAGAATCTCCTTGCCACCAAGGGCCACCGCACCGACGAGACGCAAACGGGCACCGACAAGTGCGAGCGAGCTGTTGAGCAGCCAGATCATGCGCTGAACTCCCCTTGCGCTTTCCATCCAGCTCTCGAGGGGGAGGAACACGACCATGAACTGCTCGGAAGCATCTTCTCGACTGAATGCGAGACGGCTTCCGCTCACCGAAGCTCGAACGTGACACCCGAACTCTGCGCCCCTGAAAAGATCTTGGTCCATACCCACCTCCTCGTGGTATGCGCATTAAACAACTTATCTTTGTAGAAGTCAAGGATACTGAATACTCCTCATGGGGCAGAAAGAAAACAGCGCGCCGGTTCCCGAAGGAAACGACGCGCGCGCAGGAAGGGGGATCAGGCTGCTCCCGCTTTGATGGGACAGAGAGAGAATTTGAACACGCTCGGCTCGAGGGAATCGCCCTCCGCTTCCATTCTGGCAAGCTTTTCGAAGGACGGCGAAATCCCCACGAAGCAGATCGGGTGCCCACTGTGCGAGTACACGCTCTCGAGCACGAGCTGACGGCCCGAGAGTCTCAGGGCGCCGTTCAGCATGTGGATGCTACGGCGCACCATCTCGGTGCTGAATTCGTGTCCCCCAATGTCCTCGCCTTCGAGCGAGATCGCTCCATCAATCCCTTCCCGAGAGAAGACGACCTCCAGCGCCGATGAGGCGTCCACGACGAGACGATCTGCTTCATCGAAGTCAGTGAACAAATCCGGCAGTTCTTCCAACATATCCCACCTCCTCGTGGTGCGTACATTATCCAGCTTATTTATGTAAAAGTCAAGAGCGCCTTTTGAGCGCTCTTGAGAGGCACCCTACTTTGCTTTACTTTCTAGTATTCATACATGCTCACCTGCGCATCGAGCTGTTTCATGAGCTCAAGCGCCACAGACACAACGATGAGCACCGTCGTGCCGCCAATAGAGAAGGCGGATAACCCTGTGACGCCCTGCACCACGTTTGGGAGCACGGCAACCGCGCCAAGGAATAGCGCGCCGACGAGCGTAATGCGGTTCACTAAGAAGGTAAGGAACTGCGCGGTCATAGGACCAGGACGCAGGCCAGGAATGTAACCACCCTGCTTCTGAATGTTTTCAGCAATAGATTTTGGATCAAAGGTCACCGCAGTGTAGAAGAAGGTGAACAGCACTACCAATATAAAGTACATGAGTGCATACCAGAGTTGGTTTGCGAGCACTCCTTGCACGAACTGCGCGGCGTTTGCAAGGAAGGTAATGCTCGAACCCGCGAAGAATGTGGCGATCGTGCCAGGGAAGAGCAAGATCGAAAGCGCAAAGATAATCGGGATCACGCCAGCATTGTTCACGCGCATAGGAAGGTACGTAGACACGCCACCAAACACACGAGAACCACGCACGCGACGCGCGTAGGTGACCGGAATGTTGCGCTGTGCTTCAGAGATGAAAACCACACCTGCGATAACCACCAAAGAGATCACCGCGAATACGATGTAGGTGATGAGCTGATCTGGCGTGTACGTGAAGATTGCCTGACGCAATGTGGTAGGAATACTTGCGGCGATACCAGCGAGAATTAAAAGAGACACACCGTTACCGAGGTTCTTCTCGGTCATGAGCTCGCCAAGCCACATGAGGAGCATGCTTCCCGCAACCACAACGGTGATGGCATTGAACCACTCAAAACCAGACATCGCTGGGATAACGCTTTGGCGCACTAAGAGTGTCAAAAAGCCATATGCCTGAATGGCACCAAGCGGCACTGCAAGCATGCGAGAGTATTGGTTAAACTTTGCGCGACCCGCTTCTCCTTCGTGCTTATACAGTTGCTCCATCGAAGGGAAGATCATGGTCATCAACTGCATGATGATTGAGGCGGTGATGTATGCACCTAAGCCGATCATGGCGATAGAGAGGTTGGAAAGTCCGCCCCCTGTGAACGCACTAATGAGGCCAAAAAATTGGTTGTTTGCAAAAAACTCCTTCAATTGGCTACCGTCGATTGCGGGGACAGGGATCGTTGAAAGGACACGCGACAATGCGAGGATACCGAGAATAAAGAGTATCTTGCTCCGGAGCTCCGGACGCTTCAATGCGGTCAATATGCGATCCATAGCAAATAAAGTTACGCGACGGTCCCGCCGGCGGCAGTGATCTTCTCCCGCGCGGACGTAGATACATCAACGCCTTCAACTGTTACGCCAACCTTCACCTCACCAGTGCCTAAAATCTTTGCTGCTTTTGCGGCGCCACTAATGAGACGGCGCTCCTTGAGTGTCGCGAGAGTGACGGAGTCGCCTTTCGTAAACACGTTCAGTGCCGCGACATTAATGACTGCTGGCTTACCAGCGATAACTTGATAGCGACGATGCTTACGGTGCACGCGCTTACTGCCATGCTTTTTCGTTGCGCCGCGTTGTTTTGGGAACAACTGCCAAATACGGTTGTCACCGCCACGGAAACCAGGGCGTACGCTTGCGCCAGCACGGCCCTTTTGCCCCTTTGTTCCGCCGCCCGATGTAGTGCCACGCTTGCCGCCACGGCCAACGCGCTTACCGTCACTACGAGATGCTGATGTGATAAATTGACGTTGCATAAAAAATATTAAGCTACTGGCGGAGCGACGCGAGGTGCGAAACGAACGCGGGCGCGATCACGAAGCATACCCAGCGCCTTAATGGTGGCCATAGCAATATTGATCTTGTTATTCGTGCGCTCAATCAATTTGCCGGTCAAGCTCGTAATACCTGCAAGCTTTGCCACAACACGCACAGGGCCACCTGCTTTTACACCACCTTTTGCTGGCTTTAAGATAACCGTTGCGCCATGGAAGTTCGCTTGCACGGTATTTGAGATAGTGCCATTCACGGTAAGCACGGTTACCAAGCGCTTCTTTGCTTGGTTGTATGCCTTCTGCACGGATTGCGCGACATCTTTACCCTTACCCATACCAATACCAACGCGTGATTTTCCATCACCGATAACTACCGTTGCACGGAATGAGAAGCGCTTACCACCTTTTGTAACACGAGCGACGCGCGCGAGATCAATGGTTTTCTGCTCATATTCTGGCTTTTCCATCGGGCGCATAGGACGACGACCTTGGCGACCACCAGGACGACGATTACCAAAACCGCCAAAACGCTGGCCACCGCCACGACCGTGGCGCTGTGGTTCAGGAGCTGCCGGTGCAGTTGGTGCTACCGGTGCTACATCTGGGGTTGGTTGTACTGGTGTCTGTTCGTCCATAATGAATGAATGTCTAGTGATTATACGGAGATTCCAGCACTACGCAAGCCTTCGACAACGGCGCGCACGCGACCATGATACGCAAAACCACCACGGTCGAAGACTACTGCCGAAATCTTTGCATCTTTAAGTTTCTCGCCCAATGCCTTACCAATAGCAAACGCCTTGGCGACTTTTGCACCAGACCCCTCTGGAGCATCGGAAGCCGCTTTAAGCTCGTGATCGTGAACCGAGAATAGCGTCTTACGAGTCGTGTCGTCGATCACTTGCGCATAGGTATACGAGTTGCTCTTAAAGACACATACGCGAGGACGCGTTGTAGTGCCAGAGATCGTCGCACGAACACGTGCGTGACGGCGGATACGACCTGCATGTTTAGAAATAGCGTGTGTCATAGAATACATTAACTTGATGCGATAGCTTTCTTACCCGCCTTCTGCTTAATCACTTCACCCTGATAGCGAATGCCGCTTCCCTTATATGGTTCCGGTTTCTTAAGCGAGCGAATTTCTGCAGCAACCTGCCCAACAACTTCTTTATCGGTTCCAGTGATAGTGAGCACGTTTTTTTCAACGGCAAACTGAATACCTTCTGGAGCTGCGAATGGAATAGTGTGAGAGAAGCCAAGACTCAACTCGAGATTTTTACCTTGTGGTACTGCTTTATACCCAACACCGTTGAGCTCAAGCACTTTAGTAAACCCAGCGGTGACACCCGTGAGTAGGTTCTGAATCGTGGCGCGCTCGAGACCCCACGTAATAGTTTTTGTTTTTGCATCTACAGGAGCATCGATACGCGGAGTCAATTGGATAAGAGAGCCTGCAACGGCAACATCAATAAGCCCGGACAATGTGCGAGTAAGCGTCCCCTTTGGGCCCTTTACCGTCAGGAGAGTGCCGTCGAGTGTGACGGTTGCGCCCTGCGGGATATGAATTGGTCGTTTGCCGATTTTAGACATACAAGAGTATTACCAGATTTCAAACAGGACCTGGCCACCCACGCCCTCTTTACGAGCGGTACGGGATGACACGATGCCTTGCGGCGTTGAAAGCACTGCGACTCCAAAACCAGATTGGATAGGGCGCAGTTCACGAGCCTTCACATACAGGTGACGCGATGGCTTACTCATCAAGCGCATATCGTTGATCATTGGCCTTCCATCTGCATCGTGCGCAAATACCAAATCAATATATTCATGTTCCGTAGCGCGAACTTTTTTCGTGCGACGTTCAATGGATTCAAGATAGCCCACTTCCTGAAGGACGCGCGCAATGCCCATCTTCATGCGAGACGCTGGCACAAGCACATGTTTTGCACGCACTGCAAGCGCATTGCGAATGCGTGTGATCATGTCTGAGATTGGATCGTGGATCATTGCCATAAATAGTAAGTATTACCAGCTGGATTTACGAACACCGGGGAGGAAACCTTGCAGTGCAAGCTCGCGGAAATGGATGCGGCACAGACCGAATGCGCGCAGGTACCCATGCTTGCGACCACACAGCACACAGCGGTTCACGCGCCGAGTTGAAAACTTAGGCGTATGCTTTGCAGTGCGTGCGATGGTTGATTTCTTTGGCATATCGTTTATTTAAATGGGAATCCGATCTGTTTGAGAAGCGCGATACCACGTTCGCGATTTTGTGCGGTGGTTACAATGGTTACTTGTAAGCTAAAAATGTCCTTTACCGATTCATAAGATACCTCTGGGAAAATAGTGTGCTCTTTAATGCCAACATTCAGGTTCCCTGCGCCATCAACATTTTTTTGGTCGATGCCACGGAAGTCTTTCGACATGGGGAGCGCTAACGCGATGAAGCGGCGCAAGAAATCGTACATACGCTTGCCACGAAGCGTTACCGAAACGCCAACAGGCATTCCTTCGCGCAACTTGAAGCTTGCAATCGACTTCTTCGCTTTGCGAATCACTGGCTTCTGCCCAGATAATGCGGTGAGATCACGTTGTACACGCTCAATAGCACCGGCGTCTTTTACCATGCGCCCAATGCCCGTGTTAATGACCACCTTCTGAATACGTGGTACCGCCATGACGTTTGCAATACCAAACTCCTTCTGCAGGGCAGGAAGAATCGTCTTTTGATATTGCTGCTGTAATGTTTGAGTCATAGAAGCGGGTGGAGTATACGTGAGAAATACCTTTTATGCAAGCGCCTTTCCGCACTTTTTGCAGATGCGTTGCTTCTGTTTTTTGCCTGCAATTTCAGCCACAGTGTGGCCAACGCGCGTTTGTTTCTTGCACGATGGGCACACTAAGGCAACGCTCGAAACTGGCACAAAGCGCTCACTGGAAATCTTCTGGCCCTTTTGACCCTGCTTGCGAGAACGCAAAGAGCGCATAACCGTGTTCAGACCTTCAACGCGCACCTTGCTATCAACGGGAGATGCATGGATAACCTTGCCAGTCTTTGTGCGGTCTTTCCCAGACAGCATGGTGACGGTGTCGCCTACTCGAATTTTCATGTGTGTTGCCATATGAGTAAATGTTAGACGAGCTCCTGGGCAAGTGATGCAATGGTGTTGAAGCCACGGTCTTTAATTTCACGAGGGATAGGACCAAAGATGCGACCGCCCTTTGGCTCTGTGCCGTCAAGGATAACCACCGCATTATCATCGAAGCGAATATACGAACCATCCTTACGACGAAATGGCTTGCGCTGGCGCACCACCACGGCTCGAAGCACCTCTTTCTTCTTCACAAGCTTACGAGGTTCAGCAACCTTCACAGAGACAACCACGATGTCACCGATCTGCGCAAATGCGCGACGAGAACCACCAAGCACCTTAAAGACGCCAACGCGCTTTGCGCCTGTGTTGTCTGCTACTGAAACAATAGAGCGGAGTTGAAGCATGTGAGTATATTATGCAGCCTTACCTTCAACGATCCAGCGCTTATGCTTAGAAAGTGGGCGCGTTTCACGAATGAAAACACGGTCGCCAACAGTATATTGTTCTTGCTCATCGTGTGCCTGGAAACGCTGTGTTACTTTTTGGTACTTTTTATACACTGCATGCTTACGCAAGCGTGTAATTTCCACGATAACTGTCTTTTCCATTTTATCGGAAACGATAGTACCCGTGAGGCGACGTCCTTTTGTTGGTTGAGAAGATGTCATAAAGATAATTATGCGATGTGCTGTTTCGCATTCAGTGCAGTCAATGTTTGAGCAATCTGCACGCGCAGTGCGCGCACTTTGCTATTTTGCTTAAGTGCTCCTTGTGATGCCTCAAAGCGAGACACCAACACCTGCGCACGAAGATCGCGCACGAGAGCGTGAAGTTCTGCAGCTGATTTTTGTTGGAGGTCTTTGTATTTCATACGAAATAATTATGAGGAGTGTCCGACGCGAACCATTACTCGGGTCTTAATAGGAAGCTTGTGCGCCGCGAGACGAAATGCCTGACGTGCAACCGTTTCCGAAACGCCATCAAGTTCAAAGAGCATGCGTCCGGCCTGCACAGGAGCGACAAAGTGTGAAAGCGCGCCACGGCCACCACCCATACCAACTTCAGAGCTCTTTGCGGTGCGAGGCTTGTCTGGAAATACGCGAGTCCAAATTTTGCCACCGCGAGCAAGCAAGCGAATCATGGCACGGCGGGCTGACTCAAGCTGACTCGCAGTCAACCACGTTGCTTCCATTGCCTTGAGGCCATAGGTACCAAAGCTCAATGTAGCACCACGAGTAGCAACGACGCGGTTGCGCCCCTTGTGTACCTTCGTGTGTTTTACGCGATTTGGTTGCAACATATGCAGTAATTATTCAAACGTGTCGCCTTTATAAACCCAGACCTTAATACCAATGGTACCGAACGTCGTGTGTGCGGTAGCGCGAGCAAAGTCGATGTTTGCACGCAAGCTTTGCAATGGTAAGTTGCCAGACTCAACGTGCTCCAAGCGGGCGATTTCCGCACCATCAAGCCGTCCGCCGAGTTGGATCTTTGCACCTTTTACGTCGCGGCTTCCGACAATCTTCGCGAGTGACATGCGCATGGTGCGACGGAATGGCAAGCGCTTTTCAATCTGTTCAGCAATTGATTCAGCCATCACTGCCGCAGATGCCTCGGGGTTTTTCACTTCTTGGATCTCAATACGTACTGCGAGCTTACGCTTCACGAGGGTGCGAATTTGGTCCTTGAGTTTTTCAACATCACTGCCGCCACGACCAATAACCAAGCCGGGACGAGCAGTAGCGATCACTACCGTAAGCGTATCGGTGTTACGCTCGATATCAATGTGGTCCACAGCCATGCCGCGGAGACGCTTCTCGAGGAAGCGACGAACGCGCAAATCATCGGCAAGATATTTTTGGTATGACGAACCACCAAACCAGCGCGATGCCCAATCACGAATGATGCCGATGCGAAACCCTGTTGGAGAAACCTTTTGTCCCATAATTACGATTGAGTTGAAGCAGGCGTTGCGGATCGCGTTGTACGGCGTGCGCGGCGCACAGGAGCCTTAGTGGCTACCTTTTCGGGCGCTGCTCCACGAATTTCAAGCACAACACAGATGCGTGACGTCTTCTTCTGCAATTCAGTCGCGCGACCTTGTGCGCGAGGCAACCAGCGACGCAACTTCATACCTTCATTTACAATAATGTCCGCAATGAAAAGCTGTTCTTGCGAAGCCTTATACGTGTGCTCTGCGTTTGCGCTTGCGGAGCGAATAAGCTTTGCGAGCACTGGCGCAGGGCGCAATACGGTGTGCGCGAGCTGATCAAGTGCCCATGCAACATCGTGACGCTTTACCAACGCAACAACCGCTCGGACCTTACGAGGTGAGAGTCGGACGCCGTTGAGTTGTGCGCGGACTTGTTGCATATGGATAAATGATTACTTTGCGACAGGCTCAACTTTTGCAGCTTTTGCCGCATCAACCTCACGCTGCTTTGCGGCAGCTTCAAGCTCTTTCTGCATCTTACCACCATGACGGCGGAACGTGCGGGTGTGCGAAAACTCTCCGAGCTTGTGCCCGATCATGTCTTCTGTGATCACGACGGGGATGTGGATCCTACCGTTATGAACACCGAAGGTGAAGCCTATCATCTCCGGTACGATCGTGCAATCCCGAGACCACGTCTTGATCACGGTCTTATCGCCCGCCTTTCGGCTTGCAATTTTCTTGAGCAATCGCTCATCAACGTAGGGACCTTTTTTGAGACTTCGTGACATAAGATAAAGAAATGAGAATGATTACTTCGAGCGGCGGCGCACAATCATTGGCGCTGAACGCTTCTTCTTGTTACGCGTCTTGTGACCGCCAGTAATCTTACCGTGGCGCGTCTTTGGACGACGTGTACCGCGACCCTGTCGGCCTTCACCACCACCATGTGGGTGGTCTACGGGGTTCATGGCAGTGCCGCGAACTTTTGGACGACGACCAAGCCAGCGAGAACGACCCGCCTTACCAAGAGAGATGAGTGCATGTTCTGCATTCGAAACTTGGCCGATAGAGGCATAGCACTCACCAGAGACGAGGCGCACTTCCGAAGAAGGCATGACGACTTGGACGTAGCCAGCATCACTTGCGAGAACAGTTGCCCCGCTTCCCGCAGAACGCACGATACGGCCACCCTGACCTGGGCGCAATTCGATATTGTGCACGATAGTGCCTTGAGGGATGTTCGCGAGCTGCATGCGATTTCCTACGCGGATAGGTGCACGAGATGCAGTGATAACGGTATCACCGGCGGAGAGACCCTGTGGCGCAATGATGTAGCGCTTGTCGCCATCCGGATAGTGTACGCGAGCAATGCGCGCAGTGCGGTTTGGATCGTATTCGAGAGCCGCAATAACGCCCTGAATATCGTATTTCTGTTGCTTAAAATCAATATCACGGAAGCGACGCTTATTACCGCCGCCACGGTGGAAGCTCGTAATGCGACCTTGGTTGTTGCGGCCAACTGCACGATGAAAGCCCTTCGTGTGAGAACGAAGCGGGGCGATATCAGTGAGACCAGCAGTGTCGTATGCGGACATGTGGCGGCGTGATGCGGTTGTTGGTTTATAGCGTTTCATACCAGATTATGATTGGGGCTTTACCATTGTTGCTCCGATTGTTTGGCCTGGAGCGAGCGTTACAATTGCCTTGCGCACTTGAGGACGCACACCTGCAAAATGACGGCGCATAGTCCCCGCCTTCTTGCGAGGTAAGTTCACGATATTTACTGACAAGACTTTTACTTTAAAAAGAGTGCCGACATGCTTCTTTACTTCTGATTTCGTTGCGCTAGAGGTGATTAAAAAGACGTATTGATTCTGCTGCGTCAAACGGGATGCCTTCTCACTCATAAACGGAGCGCGAATAATGCGATGTGCGCCCGCAGGAATAGTAAGCATGTGTCCTTCTGATGCTGGCGCCTCTTCCTTTTGTTTTGGGGCGCGTGATACTGCCGCCTTCTTTGAAGACGCGCCCCTCTTTGGGCTTTCCTTTTTTTCCGATGATCCAAAAAATGGGAATTTCATACGTTATTATGCAGTACCGTTAATGCGGGTAACGAGGGCATCGATAGCATCTTTGTGCAGGATGATGTACTGATGATCGGCGATATTGAGTGCCTGCAGGTTACGCACTGATTCAACTTCAGCGCGCTGCACGTTACGCAAAGCGCGTACCACTAATGCGTGACTCTCGCCACCAGGAAGAATAATCAATGCTTTTGGAAGCGTACGATCAGTTGCACGAATTCCCGGGATAGCGCGGACAACTGCGCGAAGAGAGGTGACTGCTTCTTTTGTCTTTGCTTCGGGTATCACAAAAGCATCTACGACAACGAGTTCCGCATCGCGGACCTTGCCAGATAAGATAGAACGGAGTGCGGCAAGTGCCATGCGGCGATTAATTTTTTGCGTGTAGTCCTTTTCTGATGTTGGACCATGCGTCGCACCGCCGCCTTTCCAAATTGGAGAGCGGATAGAACCGTGACGTGCACGACCAGTTCCCTTCTGACGCCATGGCTTCTTACCACCACCACGGACTTCGCCGCGACCCTTTGAGTGTGCGTTTCCTTGGCGCTGGTTCGCTTCTTGCGCAGTAACAACTTGAGCGAGTAGTTCCATGTTTACGGGAACGGAAAAGATTTCATCGGGCAATGCGATGGTGCCAAGGGATTCTCCACGTTGATTAAGAAGAGGGACGTTTGCCATATTATCGTGAAACAATTTCAACAACAGAACCACGCTGACCAGGGACGGCACCGCGAACTGCGATAATACCAAGCTCTTGGTCTACGGCGACAACCTTGAGGCCACGGACAGAAACACGAGTAACGCCCATGTGTCCTGCCATGCGCTTACCCTTCAGCGTGTGCTGTGGGAAGCGTTGACCTGTAGAACCGATGTGGCGCTTTACTGACTTGTGACCGTGACTTGCGGGCATACCGGAGAAACCGTGACGCTTCATAGCTCCTGCAAAACCCTTACCCTTAGAGGTGCCGCTCACCGTAACCGTATCACCAACTTCAAACACTGAAACATCAAAGGAATCTCCTTCTGCGAGTTCTTTATCGCCAAGATGTGTATAGGTAAACTCACGCACCGCGCTGAACGCGCCACGACCACGGAAGTGACCCGTTTGCGGCTTATTGACGTGCTTACGAGATCCAGTACCAACCTGTACTGCGATGTATCCGTCGCGCTCTTTGTTTTTGAGTTGCAAAACAACGTTCGGGCGAACGGAAAGCACTGTGACAGGAATGACAACGCCGTCTTCGCGGAAGATCTGGGTCATGCTCTCTTTTGTGCCAAGAATGAATTTCGCCATTTTGCAAACAAAAACCCGCGAACAGCGGGAACCATGAAGGACACGCCTGCTCTGTCGTAGGAGCACACAGAATGCCCCACGAGCCGGATTATTGCTTTATCTCTCGCCACCGCAGAACGATGAGGAGAGGAAAGTAACAATGCCTATACCTTTTACACCATTTTGATCTCAATATCAACCCCCGCAGGCATACTCAAGTTCGTGAGTGCCTCGATGATCTTTGGATTCGGATTTGCGATCTCGATCAAGCGCTTATGAATCCGCATCTCAAATTGCTCTCGAGAATCTTTATCCGTAAAGGATGAACGATTCACGGTGAGCTTTTTGATTTCGGTTGGCAGTGGCACTGGGCCCGTAAGGGTTCCGCCGTAACGCTCAATCGTCTCGACAATCTGCTTTGCAGAGCGGTCGATAATCTTTGTGTCATACGCGCGCAGTTTGATGCGAATGCGCTGGGCTACGTCTTGTGTCTTTTTAGCCATCATGGTGTTGAGAAAGAGCGGTGTATCCCCGCCGCCATCGGCGACGGGGATGATATAACGGTTAGGCGATAATCTTTGTTACAGCACCGGCACCCACGGTCTTGCCGCCTTCGCGAATAGCGAAGCGCTGCTTTTCTTCCATGGCGATCGGTACGATTAACTTCACACGAAGATTCACAGTGTCTCCAGGCATGACCATTTCTGATCCCTCTGGCAAGAATGCTTCACCGGTTACATCGGTCGTGCGGAAGTAGAATTGAGGCTTGTAGCCCTTCATGAATGGAGTGTGACGGCCGCCTTCTTCCTTCGTGAGAACATAGATTTCTGCCTCGAATTCGGTGTGTGGTGTGATAGAACCCGCCTTTGCAAGCACCTGACCACGTTCCACATCTTCCTTCTTCAAACCGCGGAGCAAGAGCCCAGCGTTGTCGCCCGCCATACCAGCGTCAAGCGACTTGTTAAACATTTCGATACCAGTGATGACCGTCTTTGCGGTTGGGCGGATACCAATGATTTCAATTTCATCGTTGACCTTCACTTGGCCACGCTCGATACGACCGGTAACGACAGTGCCACGGCCTTCAATGGTGAATACGTCTTCGACGGGCATGAGGAATGGCTTGTCCAACTCACGTGTTGGCTCGACAATGTATTCATCGCAGGTGTCGATGAGCTTCTTCACTGCTTGAGCGTATTGATCGCTTACATCCTTTGATTCGAGTGCTTTCAAGCCAGAACCACGGATGATTGGAGAATCAGTGTAGCCATACTTCGCCAAGAGCTCTTTGAGTTCTGCTTCGACGAGATCAAGCATTTCTTGGTCCTCAACCATGTCTACCTTGTTCAAGAAGACAATAATGGAAGGGACACCAACTTGGCGTGCCAAGAGAATGTGCTCGCGAGTTTGAGGCATTGCGCCATCAGTTGCGGCCACCACGAGGATTGCGCCGTCCATCTGGGCGGCACCCGTGATCATGTTCTTAATGTAGTCTGCGTGACCAGGAGCGTCGATGTGTGCGTAGTGACGCTTCGGGGTCCAGTATTCAGAGTGGTGGAGAGAGATGGTGATACCACGTGCTTTTTCTTCTGGAGCATTGTCGATACCATCAACACCTTCAACGCGAGCACCGTAGCCTTCGCCCTTATGCATGTCTAACACATGCAAAATAGACGCAGTCAGGGTTGTCTTCCCGTGGTCCACGTGTCCGATCGTTCCGATATTCAAGTGCGGCTTTGTCCGCTCAAACTTTGTGTCTGCCATATGCTTAAGGTTGTGACGAGGCGATGCTCGTGAGGGACACGACGCGAAACCCGCTCGAAAGCCGTTCGTGTAGTAACCACCACGGTACCGCGCTGTTCAATATAAAACGCGTACCGACTATTCTAGCAAACAGTAAACGAAAGTCAATGCCTATTCGTTTTCAACCCCCACCAAGGCTCGCTCTTCTGATTCAATCTGGTTTTTGAGAGCTAAAATCTCTTTATTGAGACGCTCTACAAACTCTGCATCAGCTACGCTTGGCGCCGCTGGCGCAGGTGTAGCGTTTTGGCTTGTGGCGTCTTCCGCAGGGGCGCGGACAAGGCCACGGTACACTCCGTAATCAACAATCACCACAGATGGTTGGCCATCCTCTACCACCACAATGGATCCGCTTTGCCGCAAGAGCGGCTTGAGTTCACGCATATCAAGCATAATACATTCCTTCTACCGCACCGGTTAAAAAAAGCAAGAGCGCCCCACGTGGGGCGCTCTTGCGGTTGGACATCACGTTTTTATTTCTTTCCTGCGGCGATCTGGGTCGCAATATTCGCTGGAACCGGTTCGTAGTGGCTGAATTCCATCGTGAACGTTCCGCGACCTTCGGAGAAGGATCGAATAGATGTTGCGTATCCGAACATTTCAGAGAGCGGCACGTGGGCATGAATAACCTTTAAGCCGAGCGTTCCGCGATCGGTAACCTCTACAATCTGGCCACGACGACTCGCGAGGTCGCCCGTTGTGGAACCTAAAAAGTTATCAGGAACAATGACCTCCACGTTCATAACTGGTTCGAGAACAACAGGCTTTGCACGACGCACCGCTTCTTGCAACGCCATAGCGCCGGCAATTTTGAAAGCGATTTCAGAAGAGTCGACATCGTGGTAGGAGCCATCGTAGACTTCGACCTTCAAATCGACGAGTGGGAATCCTGCGATGACACCTTTATCGAGCGCTTCGCGTACACCTTTTTCGATAGCTGGAATAAATTCCTGTGGGATGGCTCCACCTTTGATGGCATTTTTAAATGTAAACCCTTCACCTCGCTCAAGCGGCTCAATGCGCAGCCAACAATGCCCATACTGACCGCGACCACCTGATTGTTTAATGTACCTGCCTTCTGCTTGCGCCTTATCGGTGATAGCTTCTTTATAGGCAACCTGTGGGCGGCCGACGTTTGCCTCAACACTAAACTCACGCTTCATGCGATCTACGAGAATTTCAAGGTGGAGCTCACCCATGCCTGCAATGATCATCTCACCTGTTTCTTCATCACTGCGGATGCGGAAGGTAGGATCTTCATCAGAAAGCTTTTTGAGCGCCAAGCCCATTTTTTCTTGATCGGCCTTTGTTTTCGGCTCAATGCGCAGAGAGATCACTGGCTCTGGAATATCGATACCCTCTAAGAACATCGGCGTTGCTGGGTCACAGAGTGTGTCACCCGTCTTGGTGTCTTTTAAGCCAACCGTTGCGGCAATATTTCCTGCAAAGATTTCTTTAATTTCTTCGCGCTGATCTGCGTGAAGACGGACAATGCGACTAATGCGCTCTTGATTTCCGGAGCGAGTATTTAAGACGTAAGAACCCGCGGCTAACTTACCAGAATATACGCGGAAGAACGTAAGAGACCCGACGAATGGATCTGTTGCTGTTTTAAATGCAAGCGCTGTAAATGGTGCATTGTCATCGTGCTTTACGGTAGTGTCTTCGCCTGTTTTCGCATCTTTTGCATTCGTGTCAGCGATATCAACTGGCGATGGAAGGTAGTATGCCACTGCATCAAGTACCAACTGCACGCCCTTATTCTTCAACGCAGAGCCGCAATATACTGGGAAAATTTTATTCTCAATAACAGCCTTGCGAAGAATTCCGCGCAAGCGTGGAAGAGAAATTTCTTTACCCTCGAGATACTCGCTCATTGCGGCATCTTCATGCTCCACAATACGCTCAATCATCACTGCTCGCTCTTTTTCCGCAGCCTCTTTAAGATGTGCGGGGATCTCACCCTTAACGATTTTTTCGCCACGCTCACCCTCAAACGAAACGTATTCCATCGTCATAAGATCAACAATGCCATTAAATTGATCTTCGTGACCATCAGGAATCTGCACCTTCACCGCATATGGGGAAAGACGATCAAGAATGGAGAGGTAAGAGCGCTCAAACGATGCGCCGAGACGATCGAGCTTATTAATAAAACAGATGCGGGGCACCTTGTAATCATCAGCATAGCGCCAGTTTGTTTCTGACTGTGGCTCTACGCCGGCGACACCGTCGAATACTACGACTGCGCCATCAAGCACGCGCAAAGAACGCTTCACTTCAATGGTGAAGTCGATGTGGCCCGGCGTATCAATGATGTTCATACGAACCTTTTGGCTCGCATCGCCTGCCGCATCGGTAGGAGTCCAATATGCGGTTGTTGCAGCAGCGGTGATGGTAATACCACGCTCACGCTCCTGCTCCATCCAATCCATAACAGTATCACCTTCATGCACTTCGCCAATTTTATGGCTCATGCCTGTATAGAAAAGAATGCGTTCAGACGTTGTCGTCTTACCAGCATCAATGTGTGCGATCACACCGAAGTTACGGATTTTCTCAATAGGATAATCAGCCATACACGCGGCGAGTAGAGCGCAGGAGCGACCAACATAGGGTGGTCGCTCCGCGAGTACTCACATCATCATTACCATGCCAAATGTGCGAATGCCTTGTTTGCTTCCGCCATGCGGTGCATGTCGGCACGCTTCTTCACTGCGGAACCAGTGTTCTGGAATGCGGCAAAGAGTTCGTCGGCGAGTTTTACGTTCATCGGCTTTCCCTTCTGTGAACGCGCAGAGCCAACAATCCAACGGATCGCCAGTGCGAGACGGCGAGCTGGACTCACCTCTACCGGCACCTGATAGTTTGCACCACCAACGCGGCGAGATTTAAGTTGTACATTAGGAGCAACGTTCTGTACCGCGAGCTCAAGAGCCTCAAGCGCGGGCTTTTCAGAGCGCTTTTCAAGGTCGGTCAACGCAGTGTACACCGTACGCTGTGCGATGGACTTCTTTCCGTCTTTCATGACGGAATTGATAATACGCGCAACAAGTGCGCTGGAATATACAGAATCTGGATCTACAATCGGACGCTTTTTGATAGGACGACGCATAGGATAGTGGGATTACTTTGGACGTTTTACGCCATACTTAGAACGCTCTTGCTTGCGACCATCTACGCCAGCTGCATCCAACACACCGCGAACGATGTGATAGCGAACGCCTGGCAAGTCTTTCACGCGACCGCCGCGAATCATGACCACAGAGTGCTCTTGGAGGTTGTGGCCAATGCCCGGAATATATGCGGTTACTTCCATACCGTTAGAAAGGCGGACGCGAGCGATCTTACGAATAGCGGAGTTTGGTTTCTTTGGGGTCATCGTGGTAACCTTTACGCATACGCCACGCTTAAACGGGGCCGGGTAGCGGATAGGACGGTTCTTGAGCGTGTTCAAACCAAACACCATTGCTGGTGCTTTTGTTTTTGCGCGAACGACGACGCGCGGCTTTTTCAATAATTGATTCAGTGTCGGCATGAGCCAGTGAGCGTCGTGCGCAAGAAAGGGCGCACAACGTGCGGTGTGCATCGTAGCAGAAACAGAAATGACCGTCAAATCCCTGCGAGAGCCGAAAAGATCATGTACGCCACATCGCCAAGGATGGGTACCACGAGGACAAGGGCCACTAAAAGAAGCGGGAGCTGCATGCTCCGCGCAGCAGCCATAAGACGGGCGCCAGTTACACCACCCAATGTTCCCACGATCCAATGGCCATCGAGTGGGGGTATTGGGATAAGGTTAAACAGGGCAAGAATGGCATTGATGAATCCAGCACTTGCCACAAGGACTCCGGGCACGGTCTCTATGGAAACAATCCCGACACGGAGCGCTAAGGCGCATAGGAGGGAAAGAACAATATTCGTTGCTGGCCCAGCAAACGCTACCATCGCTGACCCCCTACGCCTATCTGAAAGGAGTAGCGGGTCATAAGGCACCGGACGAGCATACCCAAAGGCTGGTAGGCCACTCACCACTAACAGGAATGGGAGAATGACGGAACCAAATGGGTCGAGGTGCTTTAAAGGATTGAGGGTAAGGCGCCCAGAAAGTCGCGCGGTCGGATCTCCAAGGGCATCAGCAACAGCGCCATGCGCATATTCATGCGCGACAACGGACATCACGAGCATTGCGATAGAAATGGCACCAAGAAAGAAGCTGTCGGGCATATCTCTTGACCAGCCTACCAATGTTCTGCTATCCTGTCCACGTACTTCGCGTCCCCCAAGGACGCTTTCAAATCTCTATGGCAACACGCTGTCCAACCTGTGCAAAGCGATCGGTTATGGTCACCACCCGTAAGCTTTTGCGCGGTCACTACAATCCGACCAGCCGCTCTCGTCGCTATCCGAACCTCCAATGGGCCCAGGTAGCCGGCAAACGCATGAAGATCTGCACCGACTGTATCAAGACACTCGCAAAAGGAGCAGTAGCCTAAGACATATACTCGTAACCAAAAGAGGCCGAAAGGCCTCTTTTGGTTTTATGGATAAAGTCGGGCCGCGGGGAATCCTCTTTGCGTCGCGTTTCGCCGCCGCTCAACGCGTGCTTCGAGCCGGGGCTCGCGGTGGCTCGTTGCTACTCGCCACATCGCTCCGCCCTTCGATTTCCCACGGCGCCATATCATAAAAATAAAACAAAGCACCATTTGGTGCTTTGTTTTATTTCATAAGTCGGGCCGCGGGGAATCGAACCCCGGCTGCATGACCCCCAGCCACGCGTACTACCATTATACGACGGCCCGCATAACCGCATACAGCGTACCAACGAAAACATAAAAAGAATAGGGGGAGGCTCTACAGAACCTCCCCCTTGGGCTTAGCCGACTCGCTCGGCACCTCTGCTCTGGATGAGAGTCACGAGATCGCCGGGGATCGCAGCTCCAGTCACGGAGCACTGCGAGACGATCACCCAGAGAGCCTCGAGGCGGCGATGCATGAGCGCCACATCCTCATTTTCTCCGAAACGATCCGCGGCCCACGAGATCGCCATCGCAACGAGCGTCAGCTCTTCACGCCGCGCCAGCTGATATGCCCGCGTGCCTCGCAGATACTCCTGCTGCACGGCCTCGCCCAGTGCAGCCGCGTTGCTCTCTTCACTCGCTCCCATCTCCGCCTCCTTTGTTGCGCGAAATACTACACTCTTGTTTTGTAAAACACAACGCCGCTTTGAAAAGCGGCGCTCTGGCCCTCCCGCAATCTGTAAAAGCGCTTTACCTTAAGGCTTTGGTGGGTGTCCGCATGAGAGGACGTCGGAACGATTGCTCGCTCACCGGCACTCTCGAATTGGGTCGAAACCCAGATAAGACTCCCTGTGCATTAAATACGGTAAGGCTTTTACAAATCCCGAAAGGGTACCCTTAGTATACCCTACCGAGTAACCTGTGCAACTAATCTTCTCGCAGGGTCATTTTCGTGTATCCCGGCTTATGGGATACCAGTTCTTCTGGCTTAAACCACACGCCTAGCTCTGTTTGCGCATTCTCTGGAGAATCAGACGCGTGGATGAGATTAAAGATACCAATGCCTTTTGCGTCAGCATACCGGTAACTTACGTGAGTATAGTCACCACGGATTGTTCCGGGGGCTGCTGTCTTCGGTTCGGTGGCGCCGGTCATCTTACGCACCACCTCGACTGCATCAACGCCTTCAAGCGCAAGCGCAATAATGGGCCCAGAGGTGAGCATACTGATCATGAGGTTGCGGATTGCTTCCCCGCGTCGACGTGCGAGATCTTCGGTGTAGTGTTTCTCTGCGGTGTCCTTTTCAGACACGAGCATTTTGAGACCAACCATTTTCAAGCCAACGCGCTCAAAGCGAGTCATGACCTCACCGACAATGCCGCGATCGAGTGCGTCGGGCTTTAAGAGTACCAGCGTTCGTTCTAATCCGTTTTCAGTATGCATGAGTCTTACTTGTGCGCCCGCACCGCAAACGAGGTGCCGTCGCTTTCAATAGTTATTCGTCCATCTACATCTGTACGATAGTATGGAATGCCAAGGTTCGCAAGACGCTCCGTCACCACACGATGAGGATGCCCATACGTATTGCCCGCTCCGACGCTCATCACCCCAATACGAGGGGAAACCTGCATTAAGAAGGGCAGCGTTGTTGATGTGCGAGATCCTTGATGCCCCACTTTTAAAATATCAGCATCAACATCAGCTCCTTGTGAGAGCAAGCGCTGTTCCACAGGAGCTTCCATATCGCCTGTCAGAAGCATGCGGACAGCGCCATGTTGGAGCATGAGCACGACTGATGCGTTATTGGGGTTCTTCTCTGCAATCGCACGAGCGGAATTCGGCGCAATCACCGTCAGTGTTGTATCTTTGTCTAATGTGATGCGTCGCCCGGGAAGCGCCTGAATAGTTGTGACTCCCTCATTCGCCACAGCGTCGCGCCAAGCACTATATACCTTCGTCGTATACGGTGCGCCCGTTTCGAGAATACCAGAAGCCGCATATCGATCGAGTACATGCACCAGCCCCGAGACGTGATCACTGTGCGCATGCGTGAGCACTACAAGGTCAATGGTTCTATCACCAAGGGGCATGACAACGCCAAGCTCTTCAAGCACTGATGCATCGGGCCCACCATCGATGAGCACTTGGCGGCCACTAGGCGTTTGAATAAAAAGAGACTCTCCTTGCCCCACATTCAAGAGAGATACTACAAGGCGCCCCGAGTGCTCATATGGCGCTTGAGCAACTAAAAGACAGAGAATGGCGAGCACGCACAGGAGGGCGACTCGCGCCCATTCACGACGAAGCCATTGTTGCATATGAACGAGAAAGATACTTCCACGCTCCCCATATACCTATGGCGAGTAAGAGACCGCCCCACCATGGCAACGAAACGCCCACAGATGCCCCAGGAAGACTGGAAATGCGCTCAACGACCCAGAGGATGTACGAGGCACCTACCCACGCCGGGATGCCAACCAGAGGTGCTAGCGGAGGGATAATAATGGCGAGCATACCTGCGACAAACCCTGCCGCCATAACCAGAGGCACTACGGGCACCGTAAGGATATTCGCGAGGGGCGCAGCAATAGAGAGAGAGCCGAACACTACCAGAATAACTGGGAGGACCGCGATTTGCGCGGCAAGCGTTGCCGCAAGTGGTTCATGAATGATCGGTGGCACACGCGTCCTCTCGAGTGATCGCGCGATAAGGGGTGCACCCCACGACAGACCAATAACCGCAAGGAAAGAAAGCTGGAACCCGACGTCATAGCGCAGCACAAACGGTTGCACGAACACCATGGCACACGCGGCAAGGATAAGCGCATTTGTAAGATATGGCAGTCGTCCGTAGCTTTGCGCAAAAAAGAGAAGGCCGCCCATAATTGCCGCACGCACCACCGACGCAGAGGCTCCTGTCATAAGCGTGAATAGCACAAGCACTGCAAGGGTAGCCCAGAAAGCCTGGCGCCGACGGATCCACCGTAATAAAAGCGCGAGTACTCCAGCGCCCACCACCGAAATATTATACCCAGATACCGCGAGAATATGAGTCATCCCCGTAATGCGAAACGCTTCACGAATAGCATCGGGAAGGAATTGCCGAGTCCCCAATAGCACGCCCTCAATAAGCGCGCTTGCGGGCTCGGGAACGCTTGCGCGTATAGCGCGCTCAAAGAGAGACCGCACACCAATCACTAATCGCAATGAGTGCATCCGAACCCTCTGCATAAGACTGATTTCATAAGGTTCGTGAGCATATTCTTGTATCTGCGTTGCACGAAGCTTTATACGAATACCATCGCGCAGAAGCCACGTGTCTCGCTCTCCAGCGAGAGCCACGTTCCCATCAATCTGCATACGCGTACCGGGCGTGTATGCGGGAAGCGGTCCCGTCTCTACAAGCACTCGCTCGCGAATGGCAACAATGCGATCACCTGCTTGTGCTGCAGTTATGTAAAAGGGAAATGCGCCGTCATTCCCGCGCGATACGAATGCGCCATCAACAAATCCGTGAAACAGAAAAGAAACCGGCGCATCTCCCGCGCGACGATCCGCAAATACGGCGAGGCGTGAGTAAAGAGTCGCGACCGCGTCAAAACGCCACATGCCGCATGCGAATGCCAGCGTACAAAGACCAATAAGCACACCTATAAGACGTCTACGCACACCTTCGCGCGAATCACCAAACGTTCCTCGCCATACCGAAACGCACAGTATCACTGTGCCGAGAAGGATAACCCAGAGCAACGCCGCAGAAACTACAGGGATAAAAGATACCAGAGCGACACCACCTAAGAAGCTAAGGCCGAGAAAAGAAAGCCAGACGGAAGAATGCATGCACAAGTGTAGCGCGTCTTTTGAGAATCGAAAAGCGGGCTTTCGCCCGCTGTCCGATTCACTCCGATCTAGTTACACACTCCAGTCGTTGCAAAGCAATTAGGGCACGAGTAGCATGAGCCAGCCCTTATCATAAGCGTGCCGCACTGACAGACAGGCGCGTCGACGCTTGTCTGTGCCGCAAGACGATTTACCACGCGTTCGGTGCTCGCGGGGATGGGAAGTGGCGCTTGGCCACCCTCCATAGCTTCCGCAAGCGGAGCGTGCACAGGCGTAATATGATCGAAGCTCGGACCGAAAATTGATTCCCTCTCTTCTGGTGGCAAAAATTTCAAACCCATGTAGCGGAATACGTAGTCAGTAATCGATTTTGCTGTAGGGATGGCTTCGTTCTCGGTAAATCCCGCTGGAGTAAACGCCATATCCTTAAACTTGCGTACCAAAGATACGAGCGGCACACCAGACTGCAGAGCGACAGAGATAAGAATGGCAATGGTGTTCAAGAGACCAGATACAGTGCTTCCCTCTTTTGCAATCGAGATAAATACCTCACCCGGCATGCGTGATTCTGGGTAAAGCCCAACAATAAGATATCCTTCGTGACCAGCAACCGAAAAGCGGTGCGTCACCGATGGACGCTCATTAGGAAGTCGTTCGCGACGATATGCCCCGGCTGCCATGACATCACCAGCGGGATCTTTCTTATCCTCCTTACTTGTGTTCAGCGGTTGCACGCCCTTTGAGCCGTCGCGATAGATCGCAATAGCCTTCAACCCCAATTTCCATGCCTGGATATATGCATCGCGCACATCGGCAACCGTCGCATCATGAGGAAGATTTACTGTCTTTGAAATAGCGCCAGAGATAAATGGCTGGGCCGCAGACATCATACGCAAGTGGCCCATATAACTGATACTGCGAGTTCCCTGTTGCGCTTTGAATGAACAGTCAAAGACCGCCAGATGTTCAGGGCGCAGGTGTGGAGCGCCTTCGATAGTATCTCTCTCCATGAGATACGCAATGATGTCTTGGATATCAGACTCGCCATACCCAAGCTTTGTAAGTGCTGCGGGCACCTGATTGTTAACCAACTTGAGGATGCCCCCACCAACCAGCTTCTTATATTTCACCAGCGCAAGATCTGGTTCAACGCCCGTTGTATCACAATCCATCATGAACGCGATGGTTCCCGTTGGTGCAAGTACGGTAACTTGCGCATTGCGCACGCCATACTGCTCTGCAAGTTCGCATGCTTCATGCCACACCATACGCGATGCATGTGCTAATCCCATATCGGTTGCGCCCGTATCTTGTGCAACGCGATAAAGATCTTCTGCGGCGGCACGGTGCATGTCTAACACACGGAGCATTGGTTCACGATTCTTTGTATAGCCAGCAAACGGCCCCATGCGCGATGCGATATCTGCCGACATGCGATATGCCTCACCACACATCAGTGAGGTAATGTGCCCTGCGAGTGTACGACCTTCGTCTGAGTCATATGGTGAACCAAGCACCATCAGCAATGCACCGAGGTTCGCGTAACCCAGTCCAAGCTGACGATAGTCGATTGCATTCTTTCCGATCTTTTCAGTGGGATACGAGGAGAAGCCAACGATAATTTCTTGTGCGAGAATAACAGTATCGACTGATTTTCTGAAGAAATCTGCCTCAAACATGCCGTCCGCACGTGCATACTTGAGTAAGTTCAAAGATGCAAGGTTACATGCCGAGTTATCAATATGCATGTATTCACTGCATGGATTTGATGCGGTGATTGGTCCCGTATTCGGACACGTGTGCCAACGATTAATCGTTGTATCGTATTGCATGCCTGGATCGGCACTGTGCCACGCGGCATCAGCGATCCAATCCATGACTTCGCGCGCGCGAACCTGTTCAATTGTTTCACCAGTAGTCACCGCCTTAAACTCCCACGGGCCATCGGTCTCCACGGCCTGCATAAATGCATCAGAGACGCGTACTGAATTGTTCGCATTCTGATATGGCAGAAGGGTATATGGACTGAATAAATCCCCGTCGAGACTATTTGCGAAGCCATTTGCCACGAGAACACTCGTCATATCTTCAATATGCTTTTTGGCATAAATGAAGTCTTTAAGATCTGGGTGATCGACATTGAGTACTACCATCTTTGCGGCGCGGCGCGTAGCACCACCGGATTTAATAGTATTCGCCACACCATCCGCACCCTTCATAAACGAAACGGGTCCCGACGAGTATCCGCCCTTAGAGAGTTGCTCTTTTGATGAGCGCAGTCCGGAAAGATTAAGCCCCGACCCAGAACCATGCTTAAAGATTAGACCCTCTTCTCGATACCATTCGAGAATAGATGGCATTGTGTCTTCAACCGCCAAGATAAAACACGCAGAGCATTGCGGGTGATCGGAAGAGCCCACATTGAACCACACAGGACTATTAAAAGAAAAATATTGATTCACCAACAAATAGGTGAGATCAAAGGTAAAATTTTGAGCATCAAGCGGTGTGGCGAAGTAACCACCTTGCAAGCCCCACGCGCCGATCGTCTTTGCGACGCGATCGATCATCTGTTTCACGCTCGCTTCTCGCTGGGGCGTATTCTTCTTCCCGCGAAAATATTTTGACGCAACAATATCTGTTGCCGTCTGGGTCCAAAATGCGGGCACTTCAACATCACGCTGTTCGAAAACTATCGTACCATCGCCCTTTGTAATTTTTGCGGTGCGGCGCTCCCACGTAATTGCGTCATATGGATGCCCAACGCCAAAACGACGCTCCCAAGAGAGTCCACTTGAAGTGCTTACTGGCATTGCCGAACCACTTGCTCCGTCGGCAGTGTGGCCATTGCCCCGCTGCCGTTCCGAAGAAGGCAATGGAGTATGTATATACGGTACAGTCATAGACAAAACGAGAGCCTATGACGGAACCGCTCGCACAGACACGGTGCGAGCATCGCTACATAGAAACTCCCGAGAACAAATCCTGCCCCTATTGAACCATAGTGCGCACTCATCTGCACTGTTGATAATGCAAGCACTCAAAAACACAAGACAAAACAAGCCTTCACGAGATGCGAGGGCTTGTTCTATATCACTTTATCGATGTGCGCAAGACTATTTTTGCATCTTTCGACGGATAAACGCCGGAATGTCAAACTGGCTATCGTCTTCTACGGAAGAGTCGATAAATTCTTTCACTGGGTCTTTCGCGCCTGATGGCTGAGAGCCATTCAAGGGCGTTTGTGATGACGTGGATACAGATTCTGGCTTCTTGAGAATATCGAAGAGTCCATCTCCTGTCATTTGACGTTGTGGCATAGGGCCGATCCCACCGTTCACGAAACCCGTAGCGACTACCGTGATCTTCATCTCGCCCTTTTTCAGATTGTCACTCACCACTGCGCCGAAAATAACTTTTGCATCAGTGTCGATGTGCTCCGTAATAACACGTGCCGCTTCGGAAATTTCTGCCATCGTCATATCATCGCCGCCAGTGACATTAAAGAGGACGCCACGCGCACCATCGATGGAGAGCTCCAGCAGGGGCGAGTTGATTGCTTGACGTGCCGCTTCGAGCGCACGCTCTTCTCCACTCGCGCGGCCAATGCCCATGAGCGCGGAACCAGAGCTCGACATAACCGCCTTCACATCTGCAAAGTCTACGTTGATAAGGCCGGGAATAGTAATAAGGTCAGAGATGCCCTGCACGCCTTGGCGGAGGACGTCATCAACGATAGCGAATGATTCAAGGAGGGGCGTCTTGCGATCAATAATAGAAAGGAGCCTGTCGTTTGGGATGACGATAATTGCATCAACGCGCTCGCGAAGCGTTTGTAGCGCCTCTTCAGCAATGCGCATGCGCTGTGCACCTTCAAAACTAAATGGCTTTGTCACGACACCGACAGTGAGCGCACCAACTTCACGCGCCATGTCTGCGATAACTGGGGATGCACCAGAGCCCGTCCCGCCGCCAAGACCACACGCAATGAAGACCATGTCTGCGCCCTTGAGTGCCGTGAGGATGTCTTCGCGTGTTTGTTCAGCCGCCTCTCGACCTACATTCGGATTCATTCCAGCGCCGAGGCCCTTGGTAAGACTTTTTCCGATATGAATTTTTACCGGCGCATTCGAGTTATGGAGAGCCTGCGCGTCAGTATTGATGGCAATAAACTCAACACCGTGAATGCGAGCCTCGATCATGCGCGCGAGAGCATTACCACCAGAGCCGCCAACGCCACATACTTTAATGCGAGCAAAAGTTTCAAATTGAGGTTTAACTTGTGGCATAGCTATGGCAACGAGATCGCCTTAAAAGCGTAGGTGCGTCTTATCACAAAAGAAAAACGGGCGCAAGGAAGCTCGTTTTTGCTGTGGATAACCCTGTGGATAGGGTTATGGGAGGAAATTTTTGATCCAACGAATCGCGCGGCTCCCTAACCCGGTTCCATCTCCACCTAATGCGTTTGAACGCGTTCTGCCGGAGCCGTATTCTGCATCGAGGCCCCACATCACCAAGCCAATAGCAACCGCGAATGTTGGGTCGGCGACGACTTCGGGCATACCGTCAACGTGCGGAGAGCGGGCTATACGCACGGGAAGACGTAGCTTCTCTTTCGCGAGTGCTGCAAAACCCGGCAAATGCACGCCGCCGCCCGAGAGCACCACACCAGCAGGGAGATTCCCTTCGCGGGAGATCTTCTTAAGTTCAGCAGCCGTCATGTCGAGCACCTCATGCGCACGGGCGTCAATAACACGCGCGAGTTGCTTGCGCGGAAGCATACGTGGCTCATCTTGTATAAGTTCAGAAAGATCAATTTCGTCCTTCTTTCGCAGATCTATGGCATCAGACGTGGAACCATGCTCAAGCTTGATGCGCTCGGCAATGTCCATAGAAGTACGTAGTGCGATGGCGACATCATTCGTGATATGCCGCGATCCAACAGGAAAAAGTGCCGTATGGATGAGATCAGATTCTTCAAAAACCGCCAGACTTGAGGTGCCTCCACCAATGTCGAGGTGCACAACGCCGTATTCTTTTTGGTTCTTATCAAGAGCGCCGAGCGATGCGGCAAGCGGTGCGTATACCAATCCAGCCACTTCGATACCTGCTTCATTGATACATTTCACTACATTACGAATATGTGGAGCCATGCCCTCAACAATGAGCACCTCTGCTTCAAGGCGCACGCCCTTCATACCAAGAGGGTTTTTGACGTGCTCCGTGCCATCAACAATAAACGTGCGAGGAATCACATGCACAATCTCTCGGTTCGGCGGCAAACTAATAACAGACGCCGCTTGAATCACGCGATCAATGTCGTGTTGAGAAATTTCGTTGTCGGCGCGCGAAACTGCGATAACGCCACGCGAAACCTGTGTCCGCATATGCATACCACTCACTGATAAAAATGCCCTTCGAATAGATGTCTGGGCCGTTGCATGCGCTTGTTGCGCCGCGGCGCGCACGCTCTGAATAATCTCCTCCATGTCCGTCACCATACCCTTTCGCATACCATGCGACGGAGTGAGGCCAGCGCCAATCACCACAGGACGAAACGTTTCTGGATCGATTGTTGCAACCACCACTTTTATGTTGGCATTCCCTACGTCAATTCCTGTGATGGTTGGTTGCTTAGTCATTACAATGCGGCAATAATTCCTTCTTCGAGAGCCTCCATTATCTCTGCTTCTCGGCTTGATCGCTCGTGGTCATATCCAAGTAAATGGAGCGTGCCGTGGATAGTTGCCCATGCAAGCATGTCTCGCACTGAAACACCTTTTGCTCTTGCGGCAACTCGAATATACGCGACACACATGAAGAGGTCTCCGAGTACAGGTGTAGTATACGCATTTTCCGGTCCATCGCCTAGAGGAAACGAGAGGACATCTGTCACCCTATCAACTCCGCGATGCTCTTTATTCAGGGAGCGAATGCGTGATTGTGAGACAAGACTCACACTTACGCCACGGATCCCCGAGATGCCGGAGGCTTTCAGTGTCTGCTCAATGAGCGACTGAAAGAAAGCAGCTGAAAAACCCTCTACTCGCGCCTCATTACGAAAGACTAGATCAATACGCGGCTTCATGAAATATTACGACAACGCCTCGCGTACGAGCGCGCTCACTCGAGATCCATCTGCGCGACCCTTCGTACGTACAACAACTTGCCCGATAATTTTACCCTGATCACGTGCGGATACAGCACCAGCCGCGCTCACAACTTCTGCAACGATAGCACGAAGCTCATCATCACTCATCTGCTCTGGCAAGAATGCAATAAGTACGCCAAGTTCATCTTTTTCAGCTTGAGCGAGCTCGAGACGGTTCGCCTGCTCGTAGGTCGCGATTGATTCGCGCCGCTTTTTTGCTTCGCTTGCGATAACATCCATAAGCTCTTCGCTTGAAAGAGCGCTTTCTGCGTCAGCCGCTTCGGAGGTTGCACCACCCTTTACAAGCTTCATGCGCTTTTCGATGGAGCGATTTTTTGCAACGGACATAATGAGTCCGATAACTGAACGGCGCACCGTGTCGCCTGCCTTCATGGCCGCCTTCAACTCATCCTTTAGCACCTGTTCGGTGATACTCATATCTCATAGAAAGCGCGCGGCGCGCCAGATGGCGCGCCTGGCACTCATTACAACTTGATTGTTTGCTTGAGCTTACGCTTCTCTTCCTCAAATCGCTCATCTGAATACACGCCCATTTTTTCAAGACGCTTTCGAAGCGTACTCAAATGCACGCCCATAATGGCGCTATTTTTCATGCGACGTACGTTCTGTTTCTTTGGACGAAATTGGGACTGCTTCGCCTTCACTACAACACCGCTTACCTGCACAAAACGAGAAAAGCGGCGCAGAAGGCTGCCCGTGCTTTCGTTTGGTTTTCATTTAACATCAACCATAGAAGACCTCCTTTCTTGCCTGCGACGTGTGCCGCAAGCGATGAGTCACAGGGAGTGGCCCATCGCTTGCATCACACGGCTTCAGTATCTTGAACTATCTTGAGTCCAAGGGGTTTGCCACCAAGCACATGGATGTGGAGATGGGGTACTATTTTACCGCCGTGCTTCCCATCGTTCACGATAAGGCGGTAACCGTCAACCAATCCTTGCTCGCGCGCAACACGATGGGCAACGCTTATGAGAGTGCCAAGTGTCCCATTGTCCGCATCGCCAACGCCATCTACATGCTGCACAGGTACCACTAGTAAGTGCACGGGGGCCTGCGGGTGAATGTCTTTGAACACAACGACGCTTTCGTCGCGAAATACGAATTCAGCTGGCACTTCTCCGGAGACGATGGAGCAGAATATGTCTTGCATCGTTTATTCGCGTAAGCGCTTTTTAAGCTCATCGACGATCTTCTCTAGGGGGATATTCTCCTGCACTCCCGTCTCCATTTCGCGCGCAATCACCGTACCATCAAGTGCTTCTTTTTGGCCGAAGATGAGTGCGTACTTCACCTCTAGGCGATGCGCGATGCGCAACTGCGCCTTTACGCTATCGCGTCCCAATGAAGACTTAATGCGAATGCCGGCACGACGAATCTCTTCAAATAAAGGAAGGCTTTTACGCTTTGCCGCATCTCCCAGTTGCACTAAAAATACTTTTGGCTTTGCGACGGTGTCAGGCACACTAATGTCACGCTCTTTTAGTTCTGCCACGATACGATCGAGACCAAGCGCCAAGCCAGACGCCGGCGTTTTTGAGCCGCCAAGAAGCTCTATAAGACGATCATAGCGACCACCGCCACCAACACTAAGTACTGGAGCACCATCTGCGCGATCTTCTGGAACGAATTCAAATACCGTGCGCGTGTAGTAGTCTAAACCACGCACGAGATACGGGTTGAGTACGTACGGTACGTCTGCCGCGTCGAGAAACTCCATAACACGACGGAAGTGGTTTTTACAATCAACATCCAAGAAATCCATGATTTGCGGCGCTTCTTGCATGATTGTCCGGCAACCTGGCTCCTTACAATCAAGTACGCGCAACACATTCTCCTTTATGCGCTCTCGACATGAATCACATATTTTCTTTGTGCGCGCCTTATAGAAATCACGAAGCGCGCGTATATATGCGGGACGGCAGTTTTGATCACCGATCGTATTGATCTGTACATTAATGCCCTTTAAGCCGATGCTCTCCAAAAAGCGCCACCCAACAAAAATAAGCTCTGCGTCAACGGCTTCAGACGCGTCACCAATGGTCTCAAGCCCAAATTGGAAAAACTGACGGTAGCGGCCGCGTTGAGGTTGGTCGTGGCGGAACATCGCACCCCAATAATAGAGCTTCAGGGGGTGCGGCCGTACGTGCATGCCATGCTCAATATAGGCTCGCGCGATTGATGCGGTTCCCTCGGGGCGCAACACGAGGTGGTCTCCGCCCTTTGTGTTTAATGTATAGAGCTCCTTTGAAACAATGTCCGTCGCATCACCAACGCCCTTTAAGAATACGTCAACGTCTTCAAGGATAGGCGTGTCAATGCGGTCAAAGCCGTAGTCCTCAAGGAGTGACTCGGCTTTCTTTTGGAGGTAGCGCCAATATTTCTGATCTTCTGGAAGAATGTCATGCATTCCCCGGGGCGCTTGGTAGGATTTCGCCTTTTTAGGTTTTGTCATATAGATACAGAAAAACTAACGAAGTGGTTCGGTTAAGCGTTCCACGAATGGAGTCATTCTTTTAATAAAGAATGACTGATCTAGTGGCCAGAGACGCAACCATGCACGACCAGATAAGAACGACTCATTAACGGGCCCCCAGCAACGCGAGTCCGAGCTATGGTCTCGATTATCTCCGATGACGAAGTACTCGTTTTGATCAAGCCGATAGGGCATTTGGACAGAACATAGCTGGGTCTCAAGTTCCTTAGGTAGATACGCCGACTCATCAAGCTCACCGCCATTTGGGAAAAGCCCATTATAAATAATGATCCGTCCCTTATGGATGAGGATAGTCTCTCCCGGAAGAGCAATGATGCGCTTTATGAAGTACTCTTGGGGATCTCGAGGATACCGGAAAATAACCACATCACCGCGTCGAGGCACCCCGAATCGATAGGAGAGCTTATCAACGATAATGTAGTCTTTATTCTCGAAATTAGGGAGCATTGACTCCCCCTTTACAAAAAACGGCTGGACCAGATAATACCTAATCGGAACGATTATGGCAAGGGAGATCAAGACGATCTTTGCGGTCTCCCAAATAAAGGCGAGGACCTCTCCGCCCACGCCATCGGTAAAACCATGCCCGGAAACAGGCGGACGTTGTTCATTCATGCGAAGCAAGTATACCATGCTTTGGGGCCCCAGAAAAGGATAGACAGGCCGCGAGAAGGCAGTATACTTTCTTGCATGACTCCTACACTCCTTATTATCGGGCTACGGAACGCCGGAGATGTGTACGCGCAAACTCGCCATAACGCAGGAGAATCTTGGGTTCGCTGGCTCGCGAGGCACGAAGGCGCCTCGGGGTGGGAGCCCGGAACGCACGGTGAAGAAGCCGCCGGAACCATCACTATTGGTTCAGCTCGCTATAGAGCACATTTCTTCCTTCCTGAATGCTTTATGAACGAGAGCGGAAAGCCTATAAAAGCCATGGTGGAGCGCCTCAAGGCCAAACCAGGACATATTCTCATTGCCCACGATGACCTTGATATCTCTTTTGGTGGGGGTAAGGTTTCTTTTGATAAAAACTCCGGGGGTCACAAGGGTGTTGAAAGTGTTATGCGCGCACTTAAAACGAAAAAATTCTGGCGCATACGCGTTGGCACGGCGACGCGCGCAGTCACCAAAGCACATGCGCAAACTTCCCGCGCAAAAGATGAAGCAATTAAAACATTCGTGCTCAAAAAGTTTTCGCCCACCGAACGCACGAAACTCACCCATGTGCACGCAGGTATATTTAAAAAACTTGCATCTACGCCTCTCGCCGTTCGGTAAACAAAAAGCGCCCACTAGGGCGCTTTTTGTTGCTAGCCATGCGGCTAGTCTTCTATGCGCCTACGGAGCGACGCGACCATCTCTTCCGCATGCTTTACGCCGCCAAGACCAAAAGAAAGGCCAATGGCAAGCGATACTGCGGCCACAAGTCCGATAATGACAATGCGGATAATATCTTCCGCAACTCGCAATTGCACTAATGCAATGAGGAGCGAGAACGTAAATACTGCCCACTTCGTTAACGAACCGAGGAAGTTACCGGAGGCAAGACCTGCCGCACGCACTGACGCGCGGACAGCGCTCTCCAAAAACTTCGCAACCAAAATACCGATCAAGAGAATAACCGTCGCCACAATCACGTTCGGAATATAGAGGACAACTGTCTCGAGGAATCGACTAACCTGATCAAGGCCGAGGATATTCGTCGAAGCCATAAGAAATACGACAACAAAGAACCAACGAACAAGATCAGAAAAGAATACGGGACTATTGAGGCGAAAACCGCTACGCTCCCATGCCTGACGGAATCCCACACGAGAAAGTGCTGCATCAAGATGCAAGACACGAACAATATGGAACGCTACCTTACCAAGGAGGGATGCAACAAGCCACCCAACCACAAACACGATAGCGGCGGCGATAAGACGAGGCGTAAAGCCCGCCACACCTGACCAGAGCGTTAGAAGCGATGCTCGGACAATGTCCGGAGCTGATGTTTCAATCATTTCGCACCCCCTTTCTGATGTATCTCACACTCTTAGTATAGCGTTTTATGTACACTTATACGCTAGCGCCATGTTGATATCACGCCAGCGACTCCTTGCGGGATGCTCACTATTTCCTCCTCACGTACAATACGAATGATCATTGCAGTTGCTACCACGAGCCCCGCAATAAATGCGCCAATTGCTGCATACTTCCAAATACGTGGCCTGCGCCTGTTCACGATAAGAAACTCCTTAGAAATATCTTGAACGGTTGCATTAACCGCTTCGGGAGCACCCCTTCCTCCATGCGCCGTGCTCACCTCACCCACTACTTGCTGAAAGTAGCGCTCGTTGAAGAATTTAATAATATCGTAGCGACTTAAAAGGCCAACGAGCACACCCTGATCATCAACAACGGGGATTGGGTTCACACGATGGTGCTCTGCAAACACGCGCGCTAGTTCTTCTATACTTAGATCCGGTCCCACAACCAACGGTTGAGTATTCATAACTTCCTTTATTTTCATCTGACGCAGTTTTGTAAAGTGATCGTCAATATCTTTTTTATCTGCCTTGTTCGCAGACATCTGTCGCATAATCTCCATGAGTGTTGGAATGTGCATGCCTGAACTCTGCACCACCATGTCATACGCCGTAATAATACCAACGAGTTTTCGCTGGTTATCTATGACGGGGATGCCATCATAGTCATACTGCTCAAATAGTTTTGTTGCGACTTCGAGTGTATCATCAAAACCGACCGTCAGCACTTTGGTCGTCATGATATCTCGCACTTTCGCGAGGTCGGGCATAAATGTACTTTCATTGTACCATCCACACAGAAAAACACCGTGTGGAAAAGAAGCGCTTTCCTTTGGAAAAGCGCTTCTTTTCTATTACGAGGGATAACGGACGGTTAGATAAAACGAGCAATAAGCAACGCGACAATATTTGCCACCTTAATCATTGGGTTAATCGCCGGGCCTGCAGTATCTTTATACGGATCCCCCACCGTATCACCAGTCACGGCGGCCTTGTGAGCTTCTGAACCCTTACCACCATGATTCCCTTCTTCAATAAACTTTTTTGCATTATCCCACGCACCGCCGCCTGATGTCATCGAGATTGCTACAAACAGGCCCGTTATGATAACGCCGACGAGTAATCCGCCAAGCGCTTCTGCGCCAAGCGTAAACCCAACAACGATTGGGAAGACGATAGGCACGAGCGCAGGAAGCGTCATCTCCCGGATTGCCGCGCGTGTCACAATATCTACCGCAGCACCATACTCGGGAATCGCTGTACGATCCATGATGCCAGGAATCTCACGGAACTGGCGACGCACTTCATCAACGATCGCGGAACCCGCACGGCTTACCGATTGCATCGCCATGGAACCAAATAAGTAGGGCATCATACCACCGATAAACAGGCCGACGAGTACACGAATATCGGAAAGGTCGAACTGCACTACTCGCCCGAACTCCGCGAGTTCTTGTGTGTATGCCGCAAACAGCACAATCGCCGCAAGGCCAGCAGACGCAATGGCATAACCCTTTGTCACCGCCTTTGTGGTATTCCCAACAGCATCCAGTGGGTCAGTAATAGCGCGCACCTCGTCGGGTAGTTCCGCCATTTCTGCGATGCCACCAGCATTATCAGTAATGGGACCAAACGCATCAATGGCGATGACAATAGCGGCGAGCGATAACATACTCATCGTCGCAAGCGCGACACCATACAGACCCGCAAGCGAATAGGTGCCGTACATAGCAGCTACGATTACAATAAGCGGCATTGCAGTTGACTGCTTACTCATTGCGAGACCCATAATCACGTTTGTACCATGGCCCGTAGTCGAGGCATGTGCGATAGCGCGCACTGGATAGAAACTCTTTGAAGTGTAATATTCCGTAATCATCATCATCAGCGCGGTGACCACAATGCCCGTCACCATGCACCAAAAGACATTTAATGCGGATACTTCAGCCCCAACAGCTGCCGACAGTTCAGGAAGACCCGCCATGCCCTGTGCGATAAACCAGAAGAACGCCACCGAGATGAGTGAGGCAACTCCGAGGCCGCGATACAGCGCACCCATAATAGACCCTCCGGCGGAAAGTCGCACGAAGAATGATCCGACAAGCGATGCGATCACTGCTGATGAACCGATAAGAAGCGGCACATAGATAAGTGTCGGCGCCGCGGGCACCAAGAGATGCGCCAACAACATGACCGAGATCGCGGACACCACATAGGTCTCAAAGAGGTCCGCGGCCATGCCCGCGCAGTCACCAACATTATCACCAACGTTATCAGCGATCACCGCTGGATTGCGTGGATCGTCCTCTGGGATGCCCGCCTCAACTTTGCCGACGATGTCAGCGCCAACATCTGCGCCCTTTGTGAAGATGCCGCCGCCCAAGCGCGCAAATACTGAAATGAGCGATGCGCCAAATCCAAGACCAATGAGGTCCTTGACATTGCCCGTCGCCCAAAATACAACAGTCAAAGAGAGAAGGGCGAGACCGACCACAAAAAAGCCCGTTACCGCCCCTCCCCTATACCCAAGCGCAAACGCACGCGAGATACCATGGCGCGCCTCTTCAGCAACACGCACATTCGCACGGACAGAGACCATCATACCAATGTAGCCGGCGAGCGCAGACGCCAACGCACCCACCGCGAACGCCATGGCCATTGCGGTACCAAGCCATGTGCCCAATACAATCATAAGCACTAAACCGACCGCGAGAACGGTCATATTTTGGCGACGCAAGTATGCCTCTGCACCCTCTTGAATGGCACGGGCAATTTCTTGCATGCGCTCATCCCCTGATGGTTTTTTTAAAACGCCTGCGATAAGCACGGCACCATATCCAAGCGACGCAAACGACGCCAGGAGCGAAAATTGAAGAATGTCCATGGCGGACAGCATACCGCATCATGGGCGCCTCGATCAAGAGACTTTATTCAAGAGTTGTTGGAGGAGTTGTGACCGGTGGCGTATGTTCGTCTGCTATTTCCAGCACGCGCTGTGCGCGATCTACAAATAATCCTACGCGCTTCTCACTCTCATTGTATGCACCCTGTGCGTTAGAAAGATGCTTACCCAGTAAGCGGAACTCATCAGAAAGCTTTCCGGCATCGGTCTCTAGTTGTTTGAGGCGCTTAAAGATATCGCGAGTCTGTTGCGCAAACTGTACATCTTTAAACCAATGCATCACCGCGGTAACCGTAAGATAAAACGTATTAGGAGAGCACAGGATCACTTTCTTTTTGCGAGCGTAGTCTGCAATATCAGTATCGCCGATGTTATTGATCATTTCGTAGTACACCGTTTCTGCGGGCACGTACATGAGTGCAAAATCTGTTGTTCCTTCGCCAGGAAGCAGGTATTTCCCGGCGATCTCATCAACCTTCTTTTTTACATCAATGATGAATAGTTTACGAAATGGATCACGCGTTTCATCCGTTTCTGCATCGATCATTTTTTTAAAATTCTCCCAGTTGAATTTGCTATCGATAGGAACCAGAAGCCCATTAGGAAGTGTTACCGTGGCGTCTACAATGTCACCCGTAGCAAACATGTGCTGCATCTTCCAGCTTGCACGGGGGAAATACTGCCCCAGTGCAGATTCAAGTGAGTACTCTCCCCAACTTCCCCGAAGCTTCGGGGCACGAAAAATATCCTGGAACGAAACGACGTGTTTTACCTGATCCTGCATCTGTTTCACTTCTTCATGAAGGCGCGTCATGCCCGCCGTAAAATCCTGCACTTGCCGATGTACTGATTGGGTTGCGCGTTCTGTTGATTGTCGCCCTTCGCTTAATTGTTCACTAATAAGCTTTGTCAGCGCATCAAGGCGCTGATGGAGAATGCCGGTAGTATCTTCGATAGGCCGTTGTCCGCTGGAACGGCGAATAAGCATTACTAGTGCGCCAAGAATGCCGAGTCCCACAACGATACCAAGCGCGAGAAAGACGGTTTCCATACCAGCAGTGTACCGTGACGTCATAAAAACAACAACGGGTACTCCCCGTTGTTGTTTTTATGCTCAAGCAAGTGCGCGTCTTACTCCTATAACGAATCCATAATACTAGTGAGACATTCGTCGTCAATCGCGTCCATCATAGAATACATTGCGTCGCTATACGCGGAGAAAAGTGCTAATTCGCCATCGGGCAGACCAAGGATCACTTCTTCAAGCGCGGCGGCATCATCTACGTCCACAGTGCCAAACCCATTTCTCGCAAGTATATTCGCTGCCTTCTGCATATAATATTGCATGAAGCCGAAATACCGATTACACGTCCCAGACCGAGACCCTGCGTTGCCAACGCTAAACGATACAGATATACCTCTTGGTTTTTTAACTTTAGCAAAGTCCTCTAATATCTGTATCCGCTCTGACTTTGGCGCAGTATTATATTGTCGCACTAAATCGAGGGCGTCCTTATTCGTATACGTGTTCCCCCAATACCAAAACCCGAGAGTAAGCACCAGCAAGATAAGAACTGTAAGGCTAAGAGATTGTTTATGCTTCATAGAGATTATTATAAAGAACCTACGCCCAGCGAGCAAGGATACATGCCATGAGCCAGATCGCGAAGAAGCTGTAAGAAGCGTTGAGCACGAAGAGTTTTAGCGGCTTTCCCTCCCACAAAAAGGCACCGAGATGTACTGTTGCCACAAAACCAACCCAGATCCAGAACACAAGACGTATGATATCTGCGCTACTGAATGCGCCCCACACCTGCATAAACGCTCCGAGCACATAGGCCGTGATCAAAGCGGAAACAAGACCAATGCCCATAGCCTGCCCCGGTGTGAGCGGCATGCGCGACATGTCGCCCGTAGAGATACCTGCCAAGGCCTGCCACTTTTTTCCAAATAACGGGCCGTACCAGAGTGCGCCAAGCGCCATGTAGGCTAGTGCGGCACCAATCACCGCCCAAAAGTTTAATGATATATCCATTACACGTCATTGTACCGCATACGCTACGCCGTACAAGAAATAGCAGTGGATGATTGGTGGACCCAACCGGATTCGAACCGGTGACCTCCTCATTGCAAATGAGGCGCTCTACCAGCTGAGCTATGGGCCCAACGCTACCAGTGGGCGATCTAGGAATCGGACCTAGGACCTCTGTCTTATCACTGGCAGTAAGGCTGTGTGCAACCCGAATGTGGGCGATCTAGGAATCGGACCTAGGACCTCTGTCTTATCAGGACAGCGTTCTACCACTGAACTAATCGCCCCGAATACAGAGGGTTGCATGACAGCTGAACGAACCAGTGACAAAGTGCCTTTGATCAGGACAGCGTTCTACCACTGAACTAATCGCCCAAACCGACCAATCTAACACCAAAAAGGCACGAAAATCATACCAGACAAGCGCACTCCGCGCAAATAGCTCGCCCCCACACCCACCGCGGAAAACCTTGCCAAAATAAAAGAAATGATGTAATATGAATAGTTAAGAAGCTATGCAACCTCCCAAGACCCTCAAGCACATCCACGCTGAGCTGAAAGAAAAATTTAAGGACCGCACCCTCGTCCTTGGTAGTGGCGACCTTGATGCTCGGGTTGTTTTCGTCACCGATGCTCCCGGACCTCACGAAGAAAAGGAGGGCACTCCTATCGCAGGACCAGCAAAGAAGCTTTTTAATAAGCTTCTAAAAAACGCAGGGCTTACGCCCCGTAAAATTTACGTTACTACGGCGATGAAGCATTCGCTTGGCTCACATCTCGAAGCGCATCCAAAAGAGTTGCGGCTCCATGCAACCTTCCTGAAAGAAGAGCTCAAAACCATCGCACCTCGCATCGTTGTCACCATGGGTACCCTCGCCCTCAATGGCGTTGGGCTTCGTCAGCCGCTTGATAACGTCCGTGGCAAGGCTCTCAATATGGGTAGCTACTCTGTATTTCCTACCACACATCCAAATGCCGCACTCACTGACCCAGTATCACGCGCACAGCTGGAAGCAGATTTCACAAAACTCAAAGAAATTATCGCAGCGCATCCATTCTAGATAGCATAGGATAACATAACAAAGAGCCGCTCCAACGAGCGGCTCTTTGTTTGGTGTGAGCCTATTCTGCTACACCCAAAAAACTTTTTGTAACCACCGACAGCATATGGGCCAATGTGTCTGCGAACGAGATCTCTAAACTCGACGGCTTTGTCGTTAGGTTCTTGCGAACAACAACGGAACAGGATGCTTCAGCCCCCATTCCGTCGGTTACAAGAACCGTGTATGTTCCTGGCATCGCAAACGTTGCACGGAGAGATGGATCGCGCCCCTCGCCTTGCGCCACTCTATCACCAATTCTCCATGTATAGGGGCTCGCTCCATCCTGTGCCATAAATAGCGTGGGGATTTCTGCAAAAACTGTCTGCGTTTTCGGAGAGCATGAGAGCCCGCCTTCTTCTGACGCAAATCCGGATGAAGTTTCCAGCTGCACCCCAAAGAGCCAAGAGACAACACGATTAATGCGAATGCGGATACGAGCCAGCTGGCCGGGATCTTGAGCTACGTCTTGTGCCGCATATGTAGGAGTGACTAGCACAAGGAGGAGAAGCATGGGAATAAAGAATCGTTTCATAGGCATCTTATTTGGTAACTGTTACACGACAATTACGAGAGCGCGCACCATCACTAACACTTGCATAGTATCGACCCTTCTTCTCATAGACGGTGGTAAATGTCTGCCCGTCACCCGCAAGAACTGCAGACTTTGGAGCACGCCACGTGTACGTGCCTGAGCCACCAAATGCGGTCAGTGTGACCGGATCTCCCACGCTCACCGTCTGGGTTGTTGGCGAACACCCGACCCGAGGCAGTGGCGTTGGGCGAGGCGTTTTTGTTGGGCGAGGCGTTTTTGTTGGGCGAGGCGTTTTTGTTGGGCGAGGCGTTTTTGTGGGAAGAGCGGTTGGTGTAGATGTTACTTCCGTCACCGCCGTAATGGATACACACTGCTCTCCTACTGGCAATGTTGTCCACCCGGTGGGCACGTCACACGGCGTAGCAAATTCACGACACGCGCCAGTCTCATTATTTTGTGCTGGCGTAATCACTTGAGCACACACGACATCTCTACCCTTTCTCACAGGGGTGCTCGATGGTGAAACAATCATATCATTCACCACGCCAAGAATGGTAATCCGCACTTTATTACCCATTTTCTTTCCTTCATTTACAACTCGCAGGTCATACATGTTTGGTTGCAGGGTCGGGACAGATATGGTCAGTGAATTTCTGTTGAATGAGACAGCACCCGGTACTCGCGCGACTTCCTTTCCATCAAGGAAGAAGAGAACACTATTCCCCTTCGTGGTAAACCCGGAACCAGTAATGACAAGTTTCTCGCTGCTCCCCATCGTGAACGATTCCGGAGTAATAGAGCTAATGCTCGGGCAACCAGATTCTGAACGTTGCGATGCTGATGACCCAGAAACTGCCGCGCGAATACGGTCGAAGAACCCCACATCAGACGCGAGTTTGTTCTGCTTATTTGTTTTTGCCTCAAGAAGATCACAGTCTTCGATGTCTGGTGGTAATATTGGGTCAGCGACCACACCCAAAACTGTAAACGGCGCACTTCTCCCTCCAAAAGAGTTGTCTGCAAGATAGTAGACCGCCTCATAGACTCCTGGAAGTGTTGGGGCTGTCAATGTTGTCTCACCCTTCTTTCCTACAGATGCCGGTACCGCTTGTGAGCCATTTAGATATGCCCACGAACGGTTGCCGTCTACTAATGGAGCGGTAGCCCATGTGGTACCGGCGGGTGTGATCCCGATCATGTCATTGCGAGAGCTGTCGGCATTCTCCCACTTAATCGTCATCTGATAACGCGCTGTCACTGATTCTGGGACAGTAAGCGTCGCAAGGGACGCTACCCTGAACGCGCCGCTTCTCCCTATGATTGCGTCGTCAGAGGAGGTGTCGTGTTGATAATATAATGCCTCATAAGTACCTGGGCGCATTGGCATGCGCATACTAGTACTCCCAGACGTAACGCGCGATGTAGGCATTGTTTGTGAGCCATCAAGATATGCCCATGCGCGGTTGCCATCTTGTAGTGGAGCTGACGTCCACGTTGTTCCTGCTGGAGTGATAATAATTATGTCATCCCGCGAACCAGAAAATTCAACGCGCTCCCATGTAATCATTGCCATGCCATTTGGTTCAGCCGTACCCTTAAGTGCCAGTATTGCACGACTCATAATACTAGGGGAGCCGGCCGTGGTTGCCGAACCACCCGTTGCCGAACCACCCGTTGCCGAACCACCCGTTGCCGAACGTACCGACCCAAGGGTTACCGAGTCTTCAGCAATCGCAGTAAACCCGTTATCGCGGTAGTACACCGCCTTCACGCTCGATGCTCCTGCGGGGATTTGTAATACCACAGAGCCGCCGCGTCCCGCGCTTGCAGAGCGCTCGTCTTTGCCGTTATGCACATATTTCCAAATATTGGTTGCACCCGCCCACGCACCTGCATCGCGCGGGGTGCTTGCCTGGCCATCAAAGAGCGCGATCCAGTCTAGTGGCCACGCGGTACCAGAGGGAAAGTTCCAATCAACACGGATACTATTACCCACGGTGGTCAATGAAATTGTGGGAACGGTATTCGCATACTCCTGTGCCGCATTTGAAACCGTACGGTCCGCCGAACCATCAGTCGTAGGACGGTTCGTCACCGCTTTTGGCGTTGCGGTTACCCCGACAACCACTGGGTCATCAGAGCTTGCCGCGGCATCTCCACGACCATTATCAGAAGTGGCAGGGTTACAGTCATCATCTTTTCCATTGCCAACAATTTCCTTTTTCCCAGGGTTCACTTGATCATCGCGATCATTACAATCGTTGCGGATTGGATAGCCATCTCCATCATTATCGCGACCGAAACCAGAGCCCCCCCTGTCTGCGCCAGGATCTACGCCTCCGGCCGGATCATTAGCTATAGTCCCCCCACCTCCCGGGATAATATTTGTTGATCCATCAGAGGGATCTGGGTCTCCAATATCTGTTACACATTGCCACTGCGTATTCCCGGCATTATCGAATCCAGGTGCCCCAGCATCTCTTTTTTTTGTTTTTGTTGTCCCTGGAGGACAAGTCAGTCCAGCTCCTCCGGCAGCATAACTCCCAGAAAACTCCGTCTTAAACGCCTCAAAGCCGAAGATCTTCGTGATGCTATTGAAAAGAATCTTCCAACCAGAGATTTGTTGCGGCTGTGCCTGCGCAAGACGCGCTTCAGCGGCGATATCGTCTGGCGTGTACGCGTATGCTGTAGGGCTTAACTGACTAACGACTGCGAGCGCAAGGAAAAAAATGATGAGGCGTTTGTACATATTCCATCTAGTATACGCCCCTTTCCATGCAACGGAAAAGCGATGTTATCAACACTGCCCTATTTTTTCCCCAACACAACGCGGGAAGCGGCTACAATACCCTGTGCATCAAGCCCAAGGTGCTCCATGAGCTCCATCGGTGTCCCCGATTCACCAAAGGTATCTGGTATGCCCACAAATGCCAGCGGCACCGGAAGATACTGAATAAGATATTCTGCTACCGCAGAGCCCATACCTCCTGCCTTTTGATGCTCTTCTATAGTGACAACAGCTCCACACCGCCGTGCAACAGCGCGTATTGTTTCGGTATCTAACGGTTTCACCGTGTGGTTATTCACCACGGTACACGAGATACCCTCTTGTTGCAGTTGTTCAGCGGCGATGAGCGCCTCATAAACCAATGAGCCACAGGCGATGAGCGCTATATCAGTTCCTTCACGCAACACCAGCGCCTTCCCTAGCTCAAACGGCGTATCGGGAAGGGTAAATACGGGAGTCTTTTCTCTGGCAAGACGTAGATACGATGGCGCGCCATTCTGCGCGATAGCCATTGTCGCCTTTTCTGCTTCGAACGCATCACACGGCACCACCACTTGCATGCGCGGGATCATGCGCATGAGCCCAATGTCTTCGAGCGCTTGGTGCGTTGCTCCATCGGGACCAACGGAAATACCCGCATGTGAACCCGCGATTTTTACGGGAACATTATTTAAGCACACGTTGGTGCGGATTTGCTCGTTGTTGCGCCCTGGACTAAACGCGGCGTAAGAAGCAATAAATGGGATCTTTCCGTACTGTGCCATGCCCGCAGCAACGAGCGCCATGTTCTGTTCAGCAACGCCGACCTGGATAAACCGCTCCGGAAACCGTTCTGCAAACCAGTGTGATTTTGTAGATTCAGTGAGATCCGCGCAGAGCACTACCACGCGTTCGTCCGCCTCCCCGGCGCGCACTAACCCACGCCCATAGCCGTCACGAATAGGAACGTGTTGGAGCGTATCTCGTTGTGTCAGAGAGTCTGCAAGCATATAACCACGCGCTCACACATCACGGAGCCGCCCGGAAGGCGGCCGGCGCGATACGTTAGCGCTTGTCATCAGAACCACACGAACCACACACCATCTTGCCACACGAGCCGCCTTCACAGCAGCAACCGCATGACCTCATGCCCATACCCAACACTACGAGAAGCACTGCCGCCTCAAAATAGAATTGGGTGTCAAAACCAAAAATAAATCCTTCGCTGAATGAAGCCCAGAAGAATAGAATACCACTCACCCACGACAACGCAGGAATCACGCGCGCGATTGCGTGGTGTCCACAAGTACACTGTTTCATGCCGACACCCCCTTTCTGATGTTCATGGTCATAGCATAGCACATACTATTCATGCTCACTGACAATCTTCCCACGCAACGTCCGCAATTCATGTAAGAAACGTTTCGCCTGCTCTGCGTTCGGCGGCGTTCCGTGCCACTTAAAATCATATTCGATTTCAGGGACACCCTTGCCGGGGATGGTATGCGCAATAATTACGGTTGGCCTGTCCGCGATGGCGTGCGCCTGCCCAATAGCACCAATGAACTCGGCGAAGTTGTGTCCATCGCACTCAAGGACATGCCATCCGAACGCTTCCCATTTTGCACGGAGGGATTCAAGTGGCATCACTACTTCTGTAGACCCATCAATTTGGATCATGTTGCGATCAATCACTCCGGTAAGATTCGCAAGTTTGTACTTTCCTGCGAAGAGTGCCGACTCCCAGATGGCGCCGGCATCTTGCTCGCCATCAGACATAAGGCAATACGTTCTGAATTTTTTTCCATCCATGCGCGACGCAAGCGCGATCCCCGCTGCTTGCCCAAGACCCGATCCCAGTGGACCCGACGTCGTCTCAATCCCAGGCAATCGTTCGCGTTCTGGGTGTCCCTGGAGACGAGACCCGAATTTCCGCAACGTCATAAGCTCCTCTTTAGGAAAGTAGCCCGCATGTGCCATCGCGGCATAGCGCGCAGGAACGATGTGCCCGTTGGAAAGAATAAGGCGATCACGCTCGGCCCACTCGGGATTTGCTGGATCATGATTTAAAATATGAAAATAAAACGCCGTAAACACGTCGGCCATATCCAGCGGGCCCGCCGTATGGCCGCTCTTTGCTTTCTCAAGCATCGCGACAATAGATTGGCGGATATCATCCGCGATCACCTCAAGTTTTTTGACATCGTCATCGTGGAGATGTTTCATGCGCCAGTAATGATTTTCCACAAAGCATAGGACCCAACGATAATCCAAACGATGTTCACCGACATTGATTGATATGCCCTGTGCATCCAGTTATCGATCATGAGGCCAATACCTCCGGAAATATTCAAAAAGACATACGGGACATCGCGCGCAGTCCATACCCCCACGTTATGCATTGCATACGCAAGCACCACCGCGATAACGCCGTACCACCCAAACGCTTCTACATATGCACGATGTCTTCGAAGCATTATCGAGAAATAAGAGCGGCGACCGCACGCACGTGCTTCACGAGCGCGTTCGTATAGCCGAACTCATTATCGTACCAAGAATACACCGTGCACAGATCTCCATCGACCACATTCGTAAGAGTAAGATCGGCAATAGCCGCATGCGGATCACCAATGATGTCTGTTGATACAATCGGATCTGTATTCACTCGAAATATACCCTTCCATTCTTCACGCTGCGCCGCCGTAGTAAGCAGCTCATTTATTTCTGTAACACTTGTGTGTCGCTTCGCTACAAATGTAATGCCTGAAAGTGATCCTGTAATGGTTGGCACACGTAATGCCACGCCATCAAAGCGATCTGCAAGCTCTGGCACTGCGCGTGTCACCGCAATCGCGGCGCCCGTGCTTGAAGGAACAATGTTCACCGCGGCGGCACGTCCCCGACGCACGTCGCCGCCCTTCACAGGGCCATCAATAAGGCTCTGCGTCGCCGTGTACCCGTGCACCGTTGAAAGAAATGCCTTTTGAATCCCAATACCATCTTCAAGAATACGGATCAAAGGAGCTGCAGAATTCGTAGTGCAAGAGCCATTAGAAGAAATGGAGCAGGTTTTTAAATCATCAGCATTAACGCCCATCAGCACCGTGCGAGCAATGTCCGAGTCTGCATCTTTTGCTGGCGCCGTAAGCACTACGCGTTGCGCACCAGCATCAATGTGTACTTTCGCTTTTTCATAGCTTTCAAAGATACCTGTTGCCTCAACCACAAGATCTACGCCCATATCATCCCATGGAAGCTTTGCGGGGTCCTTCTCGCTGATAAGCTGGTACGCTACATCATCAACGATGAGAAATGTTTGCGAACCACTTTTTTGCACCGACACCGGTTTGTCAAAGCGTCCGTACGTAGAATCATACCGCAAGAGATATGCGAGCGTCTCTGGGTCTCCCAGATCATTGATTGCAACAATATTCAGCTCGCGGTGGAGGCGCGCAAGCTTAAAAAATGCTCGGCCAATGCGACCAAAGCCATTGATTGCAACAGTTGCCATACCCTCACTATACCAGCTCACGCACCCCTGCGAACGTACGCCTGTGTATATGACACGGCCCGTGTGTTTTTAATGCAGTAAGATGCGCCGACGTTCCATATCCCTTGTGTGCATCAAAGCCATACTCTGGCCACTTTTTTGCCATGCGTTCCATAAGTTCATCACGAAATACTTTTGCAAGGATAGAAGCACATGCGATCACATACACATCTCGATCTCCTCCAATAATCGTCTCTTGAGTGCAGGGGAGATCCGGAACCATGTGGCTACCATCAAGAAGTACGGTGCTCTTCTGGGACGTGAGCACGGATGCAACTGCGACGCGCATAGCCATGTCAGTTGCACGGAGAATATTCACGCGATCAATAGTAGCCGCGCTCTCCCCAATAATAGAAATAGATATATCGGGCAGTTTGCGGATTTCTTCCGCAAGCCGTGTGCGCTGTTTTGGAGACAGGAGCTTAGAATCGCGAACGCCTGCCAACGGCACTGCAACAGACTCTAGAGAGCATGAGAACGCGCATACCACCACGGGCCCCGCAAGACAGCCACGCCCCACTTCATCAACGCCAATGACGCGCGAGTACCCCGCTGTAAAAAGCTTCTGCTCTCGTTCCGTGGTCGGCGTGATCATGGCGCATTGCGTTCATAGAGCGCATATTGCCCACTCTGTACAATCAGCCGAAATATCTTTTGGAATATCGCATCTTGTGCACCAAAATCTTTTCGAGCAGCATCATCGAGTAGTACATATTTTGCTGGATATTGAGCGTCGAGTAGAGTCGTATCGCCTGCTGGATTTTTAAAAAAGGCGCGCACCAGATCTTCACGAGGACCATAGGGCAGGCTACGCGTCCACAACCATCCCGGATATCCTACAAACACCGACTTCCCCGTCAGTGCCGGCACTGGGTTTGTGTGTGTTGTTGAGGTGATAATACGCTCATTGGGAAGGGCATCGCGAATAAACGAGGCGATCCCACGAGCTTGCGCATCAAAGATGACAGGGAGGCGATCTTCGGGCATAGCGAGCCGTGGAATAGCATCAATAACACCAGAGAATATTGACGCCCCAACAGAGAGGGCAAGGCCTACCCCTGCAAGCGCGCGCAGTTTCACGCGCGCGAACACATACAGTACTGCACACATGGTGGCAAACTGCATATACACTAACAGTTTATTGTTGTCATAATCCCATGGTTGGAAGCGAACGGTTTGCACCACAAGAAAGAGCATCCACGCCACCGCAAGCATCACCCCCATATGCGGAAAGCGGGCACGCATACTACGCGCGATATATGCACATGAGAGCCCCAGTAGAGCGAGAAGTGGGGTGCCCAAGTTCATCCAAAGAAACTGTATATATGCCACAGAGAATATGCTTGACGTATGCCCCGGCTGCGGTTTAAACCCGTCGATAGTTTGATCTACCATCCACCCGAGTCTTAACATCGCAAAGTCTCCATCACTTCCTAAGGGCTTTCCGCTCACTAGGAACAATACCTGTGGCACGGCAAGAATGAGCGCAAGTACTCCTGTTTTTATAAAAGGAATTCCCCACCACACACCACGGAGCAGCCCCCACAATGTCACCACAATAAGGATAAGCCCCCCAGCAACAAATGAATGCGTATGAAAAAGCGGCAGAGATCCGAGCACAACACCCCCCGCATATAGATATTTTTGCGAACGCCGAGCAACACCCTCCCATAACAAGACATGGGCCAAGAGAACACCAACAATGCCCGGAAAGAATGTGCGCTGATGCACGAGCACCAAGCCAAGCGGTGCTCCGAAGACAATATTCTGTTCAGGCCACTTCGCATCCCAACGAGTTACGGTTGAAATATTCCCGTCAACAAGATGTTGCTTGAATTCACTCCACGAAGATCCTTCTCGAATAGCATCTCGTGCCACTGACCATCCGCCCCACCCACCACCAAAGAGCACAAGTAGTGCGAGGAGCGGCGCCCACAACACTCGACGCGTCATAGTATATCCCACAATAAAAAGCAGCGCATGCAATAGAAGCACACACACCACGATGGGCATAAGGAAAGAAAAACGCCACGCTCCCGTCATACGAAGTAATAGGCCGCTCACGGCATTAATACCAAACGGATATGCTATACGCGTTCCTGCAAAAATAGGCTCTTCGAGATCCCCTAACTGCCCAAAGGCGAAACGGGAAACTTGAGTCAGGTGCAGAGGAATATCACCATACCCTGAATAGGTAGTACGAATCGCTCCGGATGTATCAACAACGAACGTATCGAGAACAATCGCAATATGCGCCCAGCACAAAAGCCCGGCAAGAGTAAGCGAAAAAACGAGTCTCCAGTGCGTTTTAAGTTGCGCAAACAAGCGCCTCACGAAGTGCATAGAACTATGGTATACTGCCCGTGCACTGAACGCTAGGGACGAGCGGCAGAGCTCCTGACGCCAGACCCGCGTTGTGCGCACACACTATGGATCTAAAGCAAAAGAACATCTTGTTCTGGCTCGGTTCGGCAGTTCTTGTGGCGCTCACGCTGTTCCTTTTGGTAAGCACCAATCAGGCAGCAAAAACTGCAGCAACCACAAACACTATTTCGTTCTCTGGCCAAGGCAAGGTAGTCGCAAAACCAGACATTGCGCTTCTTGATCTCTCTATTCTCACCGAAGCAGGGACTTCAAAGGCAGCACAGAATGACAATTCTGATCGTTCCAAGCGTCTCGTCGAATTCTTAAAGAAAGAAGGCGTTGAGGACAAAGATATTAAAACCACGGGATACAATATCTACCCTCAATACACCTATCCGCAATACGAGAAGGCGCGTATCACGGGATACCAAGTAAACCAAATGATTCAGGTCCGCGTCCGCGACCTTGATGCCGTCGACACCGTTCTTGATGGCGTTGTTTCTGCTGGCGCAAATCAGATCAACAACTTCCAGCTTACCGTTGATGAGCCCGAGGAACTCATGGCGGACGCCCGCGATGAAGCAATTGCTGATGCAAAAGAAAAAGCTCGCGCACTTGAGCGCCAGCTTGGAGTGAAACTCGGTCGCATCGTAAACTTCTCTGAAGATGGTGCGGGTGGCGTTCCAATGCCCATGTATGATGCCGCTATGTATAAGAGTGGCATGGGTGGCGGTGGCCCGGCAGTCCCCAGTGGAGAAAATGAGATCTCTGTAAACGTGCAAATTACGTACCAGATAAAGTAGCGATGGATAGCGGAAAAGGAAAAGGGCACCCATGGGTGCCCTTTTTGGCGTGTAGCGTGCTAGAACGGCACGTCGCCGCGAAGAAATTCCTGGCGCTCGTCGTCCAAAGCTCGAAGCGCAGTATGCTTGGCATCAAGGAAGTGACGCTCATCTTTCATGCGGGCAGCCAGACGAGCGGCTGCATCATCAGAGAAGTCGGGGCCCTTCCGCAGCGCTTCGTACTTCCCAGCGAGGATGCGTTCCACGTTTGAGCGAAGCCTGGGGTCTTCGAGAGCTTCGAGCTTCTCCTTTCGTATCAAGAACATATATCCGAGCCTGCCCAGATCCTGGCCATACCCCGCAAGGATCACGCGGGAACCGTCGAGAAGCTCGATCTCCAAGCCCGTCACCTCCTCGGTGCACTCTCGAGATCCCTTACACGGATCGTAGCTCCCGCTTTGAAATGTGAACTTAACCAACCATGTCTGCGCCATGTCTCTTTTCGCTCCTGAAAAAGTACTGGCGGGATGGTACGCCCATACGACAGCGGCGTCAATATGTACGCGCAGTAGCTGGCATTTATACTTCCGTATGCGTCTCTTTGCCGTGTGGGTGATCCGCAACGTATTGTGTATGTGCTTTCATAATGAGATCCTTTACTTGATGCGGGTGCGGTACCTGTTCAAAAAGGAATTTTTTATCAGCAGCTGCCGTTTGAATTTCCACATCGCCATAATCTAAGAGTGTTGGCATACCGCCCTTCACAGACACGGAAATATCTTGGATTTTTCCAAGATTGAGCTCGGCGTGCGTGCGGCGGAAAAGCCCAAACTGTTGGCTATCAATAACACGGTGGTCCGTCACGATCCACGTATCGAGGAGGTACATGGTAATGCGATAGAATAACCCATACCACCACATCAACGCATAGAGCGCGGCAGCGGCAATAATAACTGATCGGAGTCCTACGGCTGTAAGGAGGTTTCCGAGAAACGCCCAGAGAAACAGCGGCATAAGCGCGAGAAACAGCATCCCCGCAAAGCGCACGAGTAGCACAAACGGGTGGCGACGTAATACTATCATCGTTTTTTCGTACGATTTTTGACCCTCAAATGAGTTCTCTGAACGGGTGAGTGCGTCGAGTGTTTTCATGGCGCGAGAATATCAGGAAGAGGGAAGCGGGGAGTGAACGCATCGGCGGCAATGGCAAGGCGTACATTTTGGAGCGCTGCAATGGCGATCATAAATAATAAGAGCGCGCCTATGAAGAGCGTCAGTGACGCAATTTTAGGCGCAACGCCAATACCGAAACGGATGAGGTGGTACAAGAGTGCGAAAACACCAATCCAAAAGACTGTAAACACTCCCGCACTTATCAACAGCCCCCATGGAATCTGTTCTGCTAGAGCCGAAAAGTCTGCCATCCCCTGCATTGTACCATGAGCGAGAAACAAGAACACCCCGCGCATGTGCGCGGGGTGTTCAGTTCCCTTCCCCATTCATACTCGCCCACCAATCATGACTGACATTCAGATCAGACAGTCATTGATCTCCGATTTCGCCGTCGGACCCGGCAGAGATCATGCACAGAATCTGTCTATCGACAAACAAACTGTGCATACCCTCTATCGACACCTTTGGTTTTCTATCCCGAACCCACCGAAGTGGATTGCTTGAATAGAAAGGAGGTGATCCAAGAGCAGCTTCCGCTACCCTTGCCTTGTTACGACTTACTCCCTGTTATCGATCCTACCATGGCCCCACATGAAATTATGGGTCTTCAGGTATTACCGACTCCCTTGAGTTGACGGGCAGTGAGTGCAAAACTCGAGAACGTATTCACCGCGGCGTGCTGATCCGCGATTACTAGCGATTCCGGCTTCAAGGAGGCAAGTTGCAGCCTCCTATCCGAACTGGGGACACCTTTGATGGGATTAGCTCCGTCTTGCGACTTGGCGACCCATTGTAATGTCCATTGTATCATGCGTGTAGCCCAAGGCATCAAAGGGCCACGCTGACTTGACGTCATCCCCACCTTCCTCTCCGTTACCGAAGCAGTCTCGTGTGACACTTGTAACACACGATAGGGGTTGCGCTCGTTAATCCACTTAAGGATACCTCTCACGAGACGAGCTGACGACAGCCGTGCAGCACCTGTCTAGCACCCTCGAAGGCCTCTCTGTTTCCAGAGCATGCAGCTAGATGTCAAGCCTTGGTGAGGTTTTTCGCTCTGTGTCGAATTGAACCACATGATCCACCGCTTGTGCGAGTTCCCGCCTATTCCTTTGAGTTTTAATCTTGCGATCGTACTTCCCAGGCGACACACTTAACGCGTTAG